>Ga0129333_10000044_pt1 | contig 68557 bp, 67 predicted proteins | sample CPB6_08_DNA_FD_94474 | JGI IMG/M metagenome (GOLD analysis project Ga0129333, IMG submission 94474) | Freshwater to marine salinity gradient microbial communities from Chesapeake Bay, USA - CPBay_Sum_0.6_0.8_DNA | ecosystem: Environmental > Aquatic > Marine > Coastal | place: USA: Chesapeake... | reverse complement strand
TGCTCCAGCGTATTGCCTACGAGGTTCGTTGTGAAGAAATGGGTATCAACCCAGATTCTTGGCAACTATTCCCCATCGAAAACTGATTGTAAACCTTATTATTTTATTACCATGAGCAAGCAAGTCCTGATTTCCATGCTTCGTAAGGGCAGCAATGGTCAAGAAATTCTTAATATTCTTGATGTCATTGCTGGTGATAGTGTAACTGATGAAGCAACCAGTGTGAACGTACCAACTCTCGATGAAATTGCGTTCTGACATGATCTCTCTCCCAGTCAATACTCAACAACAAATTACTATGAACACCAACGACATCACCGTGACTCTTACTGAGGCACAACATGAACTGATTAATGATGTGCTCTTGAATGCCATCGAAGCATATCATCTGGTTTCTCCTTGGGACATGGGAATGCGTGAATTGCCGATGGAAAACGAAATCATTCAACGTTATACTATGCTTGAAAACATGAAAGAAATGTTTTCTTTGCTTTGGGCAGATCGATTTGAATAATATGAACATGTTTTCTTGTTTAATGTGTGGTCAGGAGAAAAGTCCTGACCACTTTTTCATGTCTGTGATAGGTGATTTTCCCCTCATTTCCGTTTGCAATCAATGTTCAGACGAGAATCTGATTGAGAAGGTGAACTGCACGTGTTCTGTGTGCAAAAGAAAATTGCCAGAAATATATTTTCAACATTATCGTACCAGATTCAAGAAAAATGGTATGAGATTGCGTGTCAATACTAACTGTAAAGATTGTTCCAGCAAAGAAAGCAGTATTGTAACACAACTGAAGAGAAACAATCCACCACCAGAATATTTGACACCATGCCCTCAGTGTGGTAAAATATGCTATGAAAAGGTTGAAGATATTCCTGAAGGAGTCGATGGAACAAATGGTCCGTGGCAATGTGATCATGATCACCAAACTAAAAAGTTTCGTGGTTATCTGTGTAAGCGTTGCAATACTGGCACTGGTTTGATTGGTGACAATGTGGAGTATTTTAAAAACGCAATACAAAGAAAAAATGATAACTAACGACGGATATGCTGTTGTCCCTTGGGGTGATCGATTTATGATCATCTTCAATGGATTTCAATTGACGGATCATCGCACACAAGAAGAAGCGATAGAAGCAATTAAAAAACATAGAATAAAACAAAAACCAAAGCAACCCAAGGGTGCCAGTAAAAAAAGTGGCACACGATCCAAATCAAAAGCAAAATTGCCATTAGAATAACAGTAGTTACACAATCATCATGACCTATCTCAAAGACCAACTTATCAAAGAACACGGAGAAGATGTCGTATCTTGCTACGAATCTTACTTTCCAAACGAAATAGATCTATTCAATGAGCGTTATTGTGGTAGGATAAATGATGTGAAAGAATGGGCACAAGATTGTCTTGAATCTGCATACGAAGGATTTGATGATGAGGATGTTCCCTCATTGGAATCGTGGATACAATTTGAATTCCCTGAGTTTTTCATCTATGATGATGATGTGAAGGTTGGATTTCTAGCAAGATAAATCTAAATAGTTGTGAACATAACTAAAATACCGTGGCAAAGGCAGAAGGAAAGGAATTAATCCAAGCATTAGCATTTGCACACTTCGCTGTTTATCCAAACGAAAAACAAGCGGATCATGAACAAAAGTTTTTAGATTTGTTTGATCCTGCTGTGTCTGTCTCTTCAGCAGATAAAATAAAATACAAAACACATTTGAGCAGCGGATTTGATTTTGATAAACTAACTAGAACAACATATATCAAAGGCGGGAAGAAAGGTGATAATGATAAAACTGCCAGGATAGTTTATAGCGTAGCAAAAGAAGTTTATAATCGTGGTAGAGGTAATGTAATTAGAAAACCCTGGAGCAATTATGAATTTCTAGATCAAAATGATGATTTTGTTGTTGAAGTCAAAGATAATATATTGAAGAAAGTTATCGATGCACTTGGTTTAAATATTAAACCAGATATTCTATCGAGTGCTGATATTTTTGCAGTTAATATAACAAGCAAGTCATCAATACAGACAGAAATTGTCAATAATCATATGAACAAAGATATGATATTGGCAAACATGGCAACTGGAAATAATACCATACGAACACTCGCAAATAAGTATTTTAATACCAGAGAATTAATACCTATCTCACTAAAATTGCCATCTACAGTTGGTGGAACACGCCATGTGTCCATAGTAGGAAGAACAACTGGTAGATATGCAGAACCAACAGTAAATGATGATATTATTGATCCATACACTAAGTTCCTTGCATTAGCAATGAACAAGAAAAATAATGTTAGAGAGTTAATTGATGATTTGATTACCATACATTTTGATAAGTTCAGAATTTCCTCAAATCGTTTGAATTGGGAATTTCCAGTGACATTCAATTATGATAAAGTATATGGTAATAACTATAGAAATCAACAAAATACAAATCCAATTAGCAGTACATCATATGGATTTGATTTGTTTGCTCAAGGATATGGTGCAGGATTCAATGGACAGTTTACATCAGGTAAAACTGGTGGACAATGGGTTGGTGGTGCTGGTGTAGAAACATTTGAACAATTCTTCAATCAATACTTCATGTATTCTACTGTAATTAATGAAGTAGCGTCGATGAGAGTTAAATCATTTAATTATGCTATCACAGGTAGTACAACAAAAACTCCAAACTTTGGCAGCAATCAAGCATTAAAGAGTTTATATTCAAAAGCTTTAGTTGAAATTAAAACCAAGCACATATTATATGGATCAAAGAGACAAGCAGATTTAATTAAATTCTGCGAAGCATATGATGCTAGTGTCAATAAATTACCAAAACAATCTGAAAGAAGCAAAGATAAAATGTTATATGATTTACCATACACATATTATCGCTTCATTGCACACTTAGTCATGTCATGCAAAAGATCCATGCGTGGTGTGACTGACACAGTATTTCATCAATTCTTAGTTGGAAAGGGAAAAGAAGCGAAAGCAGCGACATCAGCACAAAAATTAGAAAGATTAAAAGCACACTATGTCCATGCACAGTGTTCTTGGTTCTTATTGCGTGGTGGTCCAAGTTTGAATCAATACCTAAAGAAAAGAATGTTTCTGACTATATTTGGTATCATTACCAAGAAAGGATATTTAATCTTTGAGGGAGCAACAGATACTAAGATTAAATCAGCAATAAGTAAAGAATTTCATGATAATGGTCAAGTATTGGTTGCCAATTTTGCCACAATTCCTCATTTGTATTTGTCCTGATAGACAGTTTACAAACTGGCATAGTCACTTGACAACATAGGTGATCTGTGACATACTACTGAGGTAGTTGAGCAATCTCACTCATGAACACCAAAAAACCATATCCACTTGGTATTGACAATCCATTCATCGTTCGTGGCAGAATCGGCACCACAAAATGGGAAATCATTGATCGCCAAACACACCAATGCCTTGGTGTGTATCCTAATGAATTTACTGCCTACGATTGTCGTCGTGTGATGCTCCGTTATGCTGGATATGATGCCTGATATGACTGAAGATTTTATTCTCCTGAATGTACAAGAGATTGGTATTATTCTTGCTGCATTACAATGTGTTGATTTGAGGGAAGAGCACATCATTGCCAAACAATATGGCAGTGTGCCAGCACTGTACAACAAACTTTACAGTGTGTGGGAACAGATGGACACTTCCCAAACTGGCACAATCCAGGAACCGATGCCGTCCTACTGACCCTATAATTACAAGGTAATCAACGGAGACACCTCCCATGAACACCACGCTCACCGCTGAGAAAATCGAAGATTACGCTGTGATGCTGTGCGATGCCCTTTCCATGAATCTGGCAAATCAGCAGATTCGCTCTCACCAGCGTTCGATCCGTGAAGAAATTAACATGGATTATCATGCTCAGAAGATCGAACAGATCAAGAACAATGGTCCTGAGGTAGAATTCTACATCACTCGTGGTCGTAGATATCTCAAACTGATCATGAAGGATGCAGGCGGTCAGCGTCATGTTCATGCTTTTATTGATCGTAACAATGGTGAGGTATTCAAACCAGCATCCTGGACAGGTCCAGCAAAGGATGTGCGTTTCAATTTGATGCTGGAACAATCCCGTGAGTGGTTGTATGAACATGCTGATTGGGCGGGAGGTTATCTGTACAAATGAAAACACATTCTTGGTTTTTTCTCGTCATTGCCATTCTGATGTGGAATGGCATGTTAATCAAACGTGACGAACAAATGTACAAAGCATACTACAAGCAAAAAGCAATGAAGGAGTTTTGTGCAAATCAAGCAGGATGGCATCCTGACTGCAATAACAAGTAATCTTTAACTGAGGTTTTATCATTGTGAATCAGGATCAGTACAATCTTTATGTCACCAAAACAGGTGAAACTGACATTGATGCTCTTCTGTGGAAAGCACTTGAAGAAGAAGCAGCAGAGCGTGAGATCACTGTCGATTATTACATGGCAGAATTTCTATGAAAGTATCAGTATCCAAACTACCCAGTTGTCCAGAATGCGGAGCCAATTGGATATCCTCCGCAATACCTGCGGAAAGGAGGCATCTGTACTCTCCGCCATACTTCTTTTCTCGTATTGTGGGGGGATATGATGTAGTATCAGATCGTGTTGAATACTACCAATGTCCTGATTGCAACACAACATTCCCTAGATTTGGACCTGATGTAAAGACATATGAGGTTGACAAATCCAAATATCCTACATAGAATGTTATTGTTCAGATGGACACACACATGAATCCCTCCCAAGAGATTATTGAAAAACTGCAAGATCTAGTAAATCAGTTACTGGAGCAGAATGAAACTCTAACCAATCAACTTGAAGAACTAGAATCTCAGTTTAATGCGGCAATCAACAAAGAATATGATTGTTGAGGTAGGTATGCTACCAGAAGGGACAGAAGTTTACATTGATGGCATGTATGGCAAAGTGAGATTCGTTTGCGATTCTTACATGACTGTTTGCGTCAATAAATTTCAAGGAGATCCTGCCCGAGATGTTTGCATTCTTGTATTCAAGAATCAAGAGCATCGTATCACACTTGTAAAAGGTAATCATTCACACGAATCATGACTTATTTTTCTGACTTTGATCTTTCGACCACCTACGACAACCCTAGCACCCGTGAGCGTGTTCTGTGGACTGCAGAGGAAGAATACCTGCAAGACGCAGAAGAATCCGTCCCCTGGGACCTGCTAGAGCAATTTGACGACAACGCTTGACAAGCGACTCTCAACCTGTTATACTGATTACTGAACTTCATTAGGAGAATCATGGACCAAATGTACTTTGTCATTTCCAATAAAGCAATTTCGCTGGACGAATTTGGTGCTGCTGTCATTGCTGATGTTGTGTCAGACGATGGAGAAACTGCATATGTTGACTGGGAAACTCAAGATTTGATTGATTGGATGGATCTCACTCCAACTGTGTATGATCTGTACAAATCCGCTGTTGATTTTCTTCAACAACATCAAAATGCTGTTGCTCCTGTGTACTACAAATGAATTCTCTTAAACCGTATCTCTCTCGTACATCACCTCTCGTGGTGTCACATATTGAACAGTTGCTGCAAGGATTTCCTATTCTTGAGCAAGGAGAACATGTTCTGAATCCGATGCCAAAAGAAAATCTCACCACACGAGAATATGATCTCTTCTGGCGTTATCATGGTCATTTCTGTCAAGAATTTGTTCAGGCAATCTGTAACATTCTTCCACAACATACTAAATTCGTGGAGTATAATCATTTGCATAATGAATTAACTGTGGAGGTGACAGTGTGAACGAACATGATCTACAACGGCAACAAGAAAAAGAATATGAATCTGTGTCTATACAATCCGATCAGATTCTCTCCTGGGCAGAAGAACGGTTTCATCAATTAATGAATCAAGATTCTGTTCAAAATGCAATTGCTCTTGGTGATGAATATCTTGAATGGATGCGTCAAGATCCTGATGAAGTATTTCTTTATTTTAATGAACATGAATTGGAAGAAGATTACAAATCTAGAACATAATGGCACATTCACAAATTACATTCACAACATTGCTTCCTGATGAGATTACAGATCTGATCAGTAAGCAATGTTTTTTGCATGAACCACAAGCAAAAGCATCCACCACAATTAATACAATTACAGATAAAACTACAGCACCACAGGGAGTAAATCAGGCAACGAGAAATAGTCATAATTCTTGGATTCCTACTGATGAATGGATTGCCTCTTTTATTTGGTATTATATTCAGAGGGCAAACCGTGAAAATTTCCTCTATGATATTACTACCATTGATAGTGAATATCTGCAGTACACCATTTATAAAAAAGGTATGTACTATCATTGGCATACAGATACTCACCTAGCACAACAATTCTCCCCTAAACAAACTCCATCACCATTGAGAAATGATGCGAGTCAATTGGCAATGATACAGGCAGAATACTGTCGTAAACTCTCTTTCTCATTACAATTATCAGATGAGAAAGAATATGATGGGGGCGAACTACAATTTCATGAAAATGGTGAATCATGGTTTGCTTCAAAACAACGTGGTTCATTAATCATTTTTGATTCTCGTTTGAATCATCGTGTAAGAACTGTTAAAGCAGGTGTTCGCAAATCTCTTGTAGGTTGGGTGGTAGGACCAAGATGGAAATGAATCAATTTAATTATATACTGACAGAAGCAAAACAACAACTCATTTTTGAAAAAGAAAATGTGTTTGATTCTACTACTGTCAAATGGTTGGATGAAGCATTTCAACGTTGTGATCTAGGTTTCGGTCATACTGCCACTGGTACAAGTAATGATCGTCAACAGTTCTTTGGTAAGATTTATTATTGGGATGGATTTAAAGAAGGTTTCACTCCTAAAAATATTCCACCACCTGTAGATTTTCTTTCATATTATATTATGAATGAAGGACCAAAGATCATCTCACCAGATGCTAAGTTTGTACGATTGCATCGTCTTGCATTGAATGGACAAACACCAACAAATGCACCAGCAATTCATATTGATGAAGCAGAACATGATACCAGTTGGACTTTTCTTTATTATATTAATGAAAGTGAAGGGGATACTGTGATCTATAATAATTTTAAAGATCAACAACCTTTTTATCATTGTAAGTATCAACAGAATAAAATTGTGGCATTTCCTGCATTGTATGCTCATCAAGCGTTACCACCTACGGAACATGCGTGGAGGACGACATTTGCAGTCACAATGCACCTTCAGACAGAATTACAACCACAAATTCTTGATGGTAAAAAGAGAGTATCAAGGTATCAATCATAGGGGTTGCGGAAAACTACCTGTGGAAACTGTGGAAATTGTGGAAAACTTTAAATGTGTTAAAAAACATATATTTGTTCGCTATATCGTGCAGAATGCTTAGAAATCTGCGGGGGTGCTGTTGTCTTAGCGCCCCACCCACCGAAAGTCAAGGCGATTTGTGCCAGTTCTCGAAGTGTCACACAGACCCTTGACAATCTCAGTAGACCCACCTTAGGACTCGGAGACCAGGGGACAGTTCATCGAGTGTCACAAAGGGCTTGACAATACTGGGCGAATGCCCTATACTATTAATATCGAGGTTGAGGAATTCGAGATTTCTCGAAAAACTCAAAAATCTCAAAAACCGTGATTTTTAAAAAACCTCGAATCTCAAAAATCTCAATCTTTCATAAATTAAAAAATGAACTTTACTAACATCGACAGCACTGCAATTAACGCCGTTTCTGTTAACGGTAATGATGTTGCTATTACTTTCAAAGGTAGTGGCAAAACCTATAATTATCTCAGCGAAGTTGCTGATTTTGCAGTTCAACTGCAGAATGTGATTGAAAACAACCAAAGTGTTGGTCGTTTCATCAATAAAGCAATCAAAGAGGACCAAACTCTTCGTCTCACCACTGTTTGAGCACTAAATAACACAAATTAACCCCAACTAGGAGTCAAATTAGTTAGAAAATGTCAAAAATCAATCGTAAGTACACAGAATCCTTCAAAGATCTGCCACTTGAAGATGAATACGAGGACTACGGTTACGAAGTCCAGAATGCCAAGCGTTACTCAGTTCGAAGTAAACGGCAAACCAAATTCAAGGATTACGATGAATACAGCGGTGACTGGGATAATTAATATTCAGGGGCATCATGCCCCTTTTTTTGTGTCTGGTGATATCCCCCTAGGACAGTTCTAGAGGTGGCACACAGGCGGTTGCAGAGGGGTCTGGTGGGTGCCATACTATGTTCATCGGGGGAACACCCCGAGCAAACACTACCCGAGGTTCTCAAATGACTTCCCAGCAACTCCTGCAAACCGCCCGTGATGTGATGGTGTGTGGTGCTGATGCCCAACGTAAGGTGCTTCAAACCAACGCCATTGCCCAAGGTCGCACCCAGGATCAGGTTCGCAAGGCTAGCACGATGCGTCTTGCCCTGTGGAGTCGTGGTTTCAAGTCCGCTATCTGAAGTGGCACAGGGGGGTTGACATGCCCCCCTCCCCATGTTATTCTTGATTTGTTCCTGAGGGATTCACCCCATGGCAATGACCTGCGACAACGCTCACTTTTACAACCGAGTCGTTGCACACGATGCTATCATGTCATCATGTGCCACCTGGGTCGATCACTACAACTTCATGGCATCAATTCCATGGTTGTCTGATGCTGATCGTGAAATGTTTCTTCAAGAAAAGTCCGAGTACCTTTGCTACGATGTATGATGGTTGACACTTACAATTTCACTGGTGATGCTGTCACCTTCCTTGGTTTGGTTGGTGTGGTTTCAACGTTTATTATTGTTGTTACCGCCTTTCGTCGTTACTACTCTTCTCCTCTTCGCAAATGATTGACCGCCAAGCACTTGTTGAAGCATACATTGATCGTTTGCTTGACAACATGAGCACCAAAGATCTGCTTCAGATTGTTGGTGATCAGATGGAAGAAAACCTCACCAGTTATACTGACGAGGAACTCATTTCTGAAATTAATGATTATTATCCCGATTTGCTAGAAAACGAATAATTTACAAAAATGGGAAATCTAAGAAATTAAGATTTCCCATTTTATTAAAACTTGACAAATTCAGAAAAATGTTATAAAATATAATTGTAATTAATTCTAATTTCTTATGACAGCAACATTATCTTTTGTAGAATATGTTACAATAGAATTAGAAGAACAGCATAATAACAATAATGATGAAGTATATGATGATTATAGTTACGGTGATAATGAAATAGAATACACTACTGATAACTAATTCTTTATACAAACCCTAGTTTGTGTTTCTTTATACAAACTAGGGTATTTTTTTGTGTTTGTCAAGTGATTGTGTGCCACTTGTTGAACTGTCCACTATCACTTGACTTGGGTGGTTGTTGGTGTTATTGTGTGTTCGTGGTTGAGAGATCGACCATGCTGTTCAATTCTCTACAACAATGAACACCGCAATTCTTTTCAACAATCCGATGATCGAAAAGTATAATGAACTGATGGATGAAGTTTCTAACAACGAAACCATTCAACAGATTCTTTATACAATTGCCACTGTGTTGGGTGTAGTCGTTGGCGTTACAGTTTGGGTTACAAACCGTGTTCGTCAATGGTACATCGACGGTGGCAAACAGCAACTGCTTCGTGTTGCTCAGCGTGTGCTGCTGTTTGTTAGTGCTAGCACAGAGAAAGCATACTATGGGGTATGTGATGTGACACTTTCTGAAGTGGCACAGTGAACCACCACAGGGGGGCATCGTGCCCCCTATACTGATCACATCAACACCGAGGCACCATGCTTCACTTCTCACACGGCAACGCCAAACTCAACAAGCAAACCGTGATCTTCAACCTGCCCGCAGGTAAGACCTGCCCAGGTGCTTTGTATTGCCTCTCCTTCGCTGTTACTGATGAGAACGGCAAGCGTTCGATTCGTGATGGTGAGCACACCCAATTCCGTTGTTTCGCTGCATCATCTGAGGTGCAATACGATGGTGTCTATCAGAATCGAGCAAACAACCTCCAAGAGATCATTGCATCTCTCAGGGAAGGGAATTGTGCTAACGTTATCAACGAAGCGTTGCAGAAAGCGAGGAAGAAAAACACCAAGTTCGTTCGTATTCATGAATCAGGTGATTTCTTCTCTGCTGCTTATCTCCAAGCGTGGTTGATGGTTGCACTGCACAATCCTGATCTCAAGTTCTATTGCTACAGCAAGAATCTGCCACTGTTTGATGGTTTGACTCTGCCTGAGAACTTCTACTTCACTGCCTCCTATGGTGGCAAGTTTGATCACATGATCGATGCAGGTTTGTTCCCTCGCTATAGCAAAGTGTTCATGAGTGAGGATGATGCAATCGCTGCAGGTTTCAAGGTAGATTCTCAGGATCGCTCCTGCTTTGAGGATGGTCCCTTTGCTCTCCTGGTGCATGGCACCCAACCCGCTGGCAGTGAGTGGGGCAAGGCAGCGAGGGCGAATCGTAAGGTGCAGAAGGCAAAGGTCAAGCAACCTGTGACAGTGTGACAAGTGGCACATGGGGGGTTGTGCTGCCCCCCTGCTGCCCTATACTGTGTGAGTCAACCAAGGGAACACCCATGACCTTCGCCTTCACTGACAACGCCCAGATCGATGAGACCTGGGAGATGCCCACCAACCTCGATGAGATGCTCGCCCAGGTGGACGCCATTCTCGACGATTCCTTCGGGTTGGGTGGTGGTGATTTCACCGAGCACAACGAGTGGGCACTTGATGCCGCCATCGAGGGCATTCTCAACCAGATGGCACCCGAGACCATCGCCGCCATGATCGCAGACCAGTGGGAACCGAGCGATGATGAGATGATGGCAGCGTTCGGCACCCCATGGCATGACGGTTTGTGATCTGTCCACTGGGGGGCACACCGCCCCCCCTTCCTGCCTCTATACTGATCACATCAACCACACACACCCATGAGAATCGAAGTCCGCTACCAGACCCCCTACAATGCATGTGAGTGGCGGTCACAGTGGTTCCCCACCCTCGATGAGGCAGAGCGTATGGTAGAATTCTACCGCTCCTGTGGGTCACCCTCCCACATCGCTCCCTCCTCCCTCGCCCAGTTCGATCGCTGATCATGGCACGTCTCCTCGCTTACCTGCTCACCTCTGGTCTGACTGTCGGGGTGGGTCTCGTGGTCGTTGATGCCACCCGCTTCACCGTTGCACAGATCAACGAAGCAACCGCCGCCCGTTGTGACACCATCAACAGTGTCCTCCCTGGTGGTTGCCAGATGCCCCGCTAGGGTCTATACTGATCAAGTCACCAACCGACACCCATGTTCATCACCAACGACTTCGCCGCTAAAGACCTCGCCTGCATGATGGCGATGGAGGCATACGCCAACCGCCTGCACCAGGAGGAGGCACACCGCCAAGCGATTCGCGAGGGTCGCATCGCTGCCCCCGATCCTAGCACCTGGGGCACCTGGAGCATCAGCGACCGCGACTGAGTGCCACTTCGGGAACTGTCCACCGACCCTCGACAGCGACCCCCGACCCGCTATAATTAGGACACGGGGGGAGAGAGATCCCCCCACCACCAACCGAGACCGATGCTTCCCATCATCCCCTCCTCCCGCTTCGCTGCTTTCCTGGGTGACGCCGAGCGAGTCGCTCAGATCCTGATCAACCGCCCCCAGGTGATCGGCGGGCACCGTGCCACCCTGCTGCTCAACCTGGCACAGACCGACCGCCAGGGTCGCCGTGCCCTCCAGGCATGTGCCAAGGCAGCGGGTCGCCACCTGCTCGACGGCGCCCCCAGCGATCGGGTGTTCAACAAGGCGAGCACCAAGCGCCTCGCCCAGTGGGCACAGAATCGCAACTCCGCCATCTGATGTGGTAGGATAGCGAGCAACGGGGGCACACCGCCCCCACCCCACCCAATTCTCTTCTCAAACCATGCCTTCCTTCATCATCAACGCCGCCCCGATCTATCGCTCCTTCAGTGTAGACGAGTCGAGTGCAATCGCCAACGTGGAGATTGATGGCAACTACGTCGAATTGATCTTCCAGAGCAACACCGAGAAGGCGTACATCTTCAGGGGCACTGATCGCTTCATCGCCCATCTTTCTGCCATCATTGCATCACCCGACCTGGGAGGATTGTCCCTCGGTTCAGTGATAGCGAAGGCACGCAAGAATGGCGACCTGGAGTACATCGAGTTCGCCAACAGTTAGTGACACTTAGCGGGGGCGATTACGCCCCCCAAAGTATTCTTCTTCTGAAACAGTTAGTATAAAGAATAGCACAGTATTTTTGGGTGATGGTGTATCGAATCCGATCGCCAAGCGGGTCCCATATTTGACCCTCTCTAACCTACAAAAGTATCCAGACGACCGATAAATATTCATTAGGATCCCTAATCCAAAAAATTTTTCCCCCAAAAAAATTTCCCCAGAATTCACACCATGAAACATCGAATCACTCACAAAACAAAGGATGGTTCATTGAAAGAACAAGTTTTTGATGATTTCAATGAATTTGCAGAAAAGATACAAGACGTAGCGATTGATTATTATGCTGGCAACCTGGACAGCAGCAGATTTGACGTAGAGACAATTTACAATGACATGATTAGAAAGGAGAGAGTTACAGATGGATTTGATGGACTTGAAGGAGGTACTGAGCTCCTTACTGAAGAGAATTGAAGATTTAGAGGAAGCAGTGTCACAATTGCAAGTTCCTGAATTAATGTACAAGCGCCCTGGTGGCGAAGAACATGAAAACATTGTCAGTTTTTTAAATGATGTCGAAGTACGTCTAAAAAATTTAGAGACCAATGGGTAAACCAATCGCAATATATTTGGGAGTTGACACTGGAGGTAGTGGTTCATGTAACACACAACCTGCTCCGTTGACATCGAACACAAGTTTAAAATCTACAGTATTTGCAGATAAAATTGCAGTGATCAAAGCAGGGGATGTTTTAACACCAGTTGTTGGAGTTACTCCACCCATTCCAGTACCAGTTCCTTGTCAAAGTCAACGAGTTGCAATTTCCACAAGTAAAAAAGTATTTGTGAATAAAAAATTAGTTGCACTACAATTAGACATTCTGAATGCTGAAAACAACATTAAGATTGCAAAGGGTTCAACAAGAACTTTTGCAAATTAGTTGACATCCATGCTATAATATACAAGTTACCAAGGAGAATCTATGGCAAAGCGTCCTTCACTTACTTCCAAAGTAGTTATCGAATCCAAACCAAAGTCAACGAGACAGGGTATGGGCAAAAACACGAAATATGCTGCTACCAGCAGAAACGTAGCAAGAAAAAAATATAGAGGTCAAGGGAAGTGACCATATGGCGGTGTCTTTTGATGCCGCTTTTTTTATGAAGGGATAGCAACCCCTTTAAAAGTTCTGTTTAACCATAATGGAGAAAACAGATGGCAAATTCAAAAATTGATATTGGTGAAGAATTTAAAAAATCGGGAATGACTCTGATATCAGATCCTGCGAGCGATCAACTCTTAAAGAAGGCGTCGGTTATGAGGCATACCAAACCACCCGAAGATCGACTATCTAAACCCTGTGGGGGCGTGGATGGTTTCGATGATTTTGTGGAAAGATTTGAAGAAGGCACATAAATAACAATAAACTTCTTCAGTTGTGGTACAGGTTCAAACATTTAAAGATCTAAATGTGACTTTCAAATCACACCCAGTTACTGGAGATTTGATTGTTGCTAAAAACGAAGCTGCTATTAAGCAAGCAGTGATTAATTTATTGCTTACGAATAAGGGCGAGCGAGTTTTTGACAGTGATTTGGGTTCATCGATTACAACTTATTTGTTTGAACCTCTTGATATTGGAACTGCAGCGATTATAAACAGTGAAATACAAGAAACTTTGAAAAAATATGAGGGTCGTATTAAGGTATTATCCATTGATACGACCCCCAATTATGATGATAATGGGTTTGATGTGCAACTTGACTTTGAAATTATTGGTAGAGAAGACAGACCATTTAGTATCAATTTTTTCCTAGAGAGAACACGATAAATGCCATACGCACAGGTAGCAAATTTAGAATTCAATCAAATCAAATCAGCGTTAAAGGAGTATTTAAGATCTTATACGGATTTTACTGATTTTGATTTTGAAGGTTCTGTATGGAGTAATTTACTTGATGTTCTTGCTTACAACACGTATTACACAGCGTTCAACACCAATATGGTGGTGAATGAGTTATTTCTTGACTCTGCATCTTTAAGAGATAACGTGATTGCGATTGCAAAACAACTAGGATACAAACCAAAATCAAGAGTTGCACCAAAAGCATCGATTAGTTTTGATGTGAATTTTACTGGTGGCACATTACCATCCTCAATTATTTTAAAGAGAGGATCTGGATTCATTACAAACTATGATAATAAACTTTATCAATTTGTAGTGATTGATGATGTTAAAAAGGTTGTTACGGGAACAACAGCATCATTTGATAGCATTGATTTTTACGAGGGTTCTGTTGTTACTGATAACTACATCGTAAATACTTCACTTTCAAATCAAAGATTTATCATTGATAACCCTGGCGTTGATACAAATTCAATTGTGGTGAGAGTGTATGGTTCGGATTTAAACTCTTCATTTGAGTATTACAGTCCCGCTGATAGCATTTTAGATTTAACCGCAGATACAAAGAGTTATTTCATTGACGAAATCGAAGATGAGCGTTATGAAATTTTCTTTGGTGACGGAATACTAGGTAGAAGTTTACAGAATGGTGAGGTTGTCGAGATCTCTTATTTGGTCACAAATGGTCCAGAAACCAATGGTGCCAAGACATTTACGTTTAATGGCGTATTGACAGACGAAAATGGAACTGGTTATGTAACTGTAATCAACAATATTAACACAGTTTCCGCAGCAAATGGCGGTGCAGACATTGAAAGCATTTCCAAAATTAAATTTAATGCACCAAAATTCTACAGTACGCAGAATCGTGCGGTAACTTCTGCAGATTATGCTGCGATTGTCCGCAACATTTATCCTGCTATTTCGGATATTATTGTTTTTGGCGGAGAAGACGCAAATCCACCAGAATATGGAAAGGTAAAAATTTCAATTAAACCAGAAAATGCGGCGTTGTTGTCATCATATACTAAAAATCAAATTATTACTTCTCTGAAATCATACTGTGTAGGTTCGGTAACTCCAGAAATCGTCAACCCTTCAATTTTGTATATTGAATTGACATCTGGTATTTTTTACGATAAGAAGAAAACAACTGCAACTCCAGAAGATATTCGTAAAAAAGTAATCACTGGTGTTGAAACTTATATTGCATCTGCAGATGTTGAAAAGTTTGGTGGTAAGTTTAGATATAGTAAGATGGTCGGTGTAATTGATGATGCTGATCGTTCAATCAATTCAAATAGAACTACTGTCATGATGCGTAAGGATTTTTATCCTGGTATCAACTCAACATATTTTTATGAGTTGTGTTTTAACAACGCATTTGATTACGATGGTGATGTTTCGCCTGTATTATCTTCAACTGGATTTGTATTGAGTGAATACCCAACATTTACAGTGTATTTGGAAGATAAGGGTGGTAAAATTCTGCTATATAGATTAGATTCTTTAACTGGCGACAAAATCGTTGTTAAAGATTATGTTGGTGATATTAAATATGATTCTGGTGAGATAATGCTATATGATCTTACCATCATCAAAGGCAGTTTCTTTGATAACAAAATAGAAGTTAGAGTGAGACCAAAATATAATGATATTGTTGCATTAAGAGAAATGTATCTTGATGTTGACATCACAAATAGTAAATTTACTGCGTATCAAGAGTAATATAGATGGCTCAAACATCCAGAAAAATTTCTACTCTTATTGAGGATCAACTTCCATCATTTATTACAGCAGAGTATGAAAATTTTACCAAAGTTGTAGAAAGATATTACGAGCATCTAGAGAATCAAGGTAATCCTCTCGATATCATTAATAATATCACAAAGTATAGAGATATTGATTATTATGAAGAGAATTTACTAAATCAATCTACTACTTTAACATTAAACACTTCTTCTTCCGATACAACAATTACTGTATCGGATACTTCGTCGTTTCCATCTAAGAATGGATACATCAAAATTGGAGACGAAATTTGTTTTTACAAGCAAAAGACATCTACTTCATTCTTACAGGTATCTCGTGGTGTAAGTGGTAACATAACTCTCGGAGATTTATACGAATCTTCAGAATTTGTAACTACAATCGCAGCATCTCACCAATCTGGAGAAACTGTATACAATATTAGTAATTTATTTTTGTATGCTTTTGTAAAAAGTTTTGAGTCGCAGTATTTAAATACATTCCCAGAAAAATATTTAAAGGGTCAAATTGATAAAAGAACCCTTATCAAAAATATAGGAGATTTTTATAGTTCCAAGGGAACTGATAAATCAATCAAATTTATTTTCAATTCTATCATATCTAGAGAACAGCAAGAAGTTCCTGAAGTTTATTATCCAAAAGATTATACTCTGAAAGCATCCACTGCAGATTGGGTTTCTACTTATTCACTAAAAGTTAAAGTTTTATCTGGTTCACCAATAGGGATTATAGGGAAACAGATTGTTCAATCTCTTGATGAAAATAGACCAGAAATGCTCTATGCTTCTGCAATTGTTGATAATGTTGTTTTTAGAGGTACTGTAGACAATGAAGACATCTATGAAATCATTTTAGACCCTTCTAGTGTAAATGGAAAATTTGAAGTAGCAGCAAAAACAATTTTAAAAAAGCAGATTCTTCCTTCAGATGTAACTGGCAAAAAAATTAATGTTTTTTCGACTCTAGGGTGGAAAGAGAAGACAGGAAGAATATTGGTAAACAATGAAGTCATTCAATTTAATGATAAAAGTGTAAATCAATTTTATATCGAAAAAAGATCTTCAGCATCAACTCATATAGTTGGATCTAAAGTTTACAGTTATTCTACTGTATCTTGTAGTGATGTATCATTTTTAATTCTCGGCATAATCTATAATCTAAACGTTGATAATGCTTCTCCATATTCTATAGATGGAGAAAAGATACAATTATCATCTCCAGGTTTTGAAACAACAGATCCAATTATAAGGAATCCAAGTACAAATACAACAAGATGGGTTATTAATGAAACTAATGCATTACCCAACGCTTTCTTAAATCCAACTATTCAAGCATCAATATCAGATATCATTTCTGATGTTTCTGCTATTTTTGAAGATGATCAATACTATTATATTTGTTCATCTGGAATGCCATCACATCAATTTTTAACTGCTGACGAAACTAGAATTCCTTCAGACGAAAAAATACTACGTTTAATCAGAAAAACACCAACCACCACCACTGAAGTTTATTCAACCACAGATTCTGATGTTGGTATTTTTGTAAATGGCACTCTTGCTTTTGGATATAAGGATCAGGAATATGTTTCGTATGGTCAAATTACAGAAACAAAAATTATAAGAAAAGGAACTGGATACAAAAAACCTCCTTATGTTTTGATTAATAATATTCCTGGAAAAGCATCATCTGTTCTTGCTGGTGAAGTATTGCAAGATATCAATATCGAAACAAGTGAGACATTTACAGAAGTTCCAGAAATTACTATCACTTCTGGAAGAAATGCATTAGTTAGAGCGATTGTCACTAGTGGTAAAATAACAAGTTTACAAATCGATAACCCAGGAGAATATTATTCTTCCCCTCCATCTATTGTAATCACAGATTTATCTGGCAGAGGAAAATTTGCAGAGTACAAAGCAATTATTTCTTTGGATGGTAAATTAATTGATTTTGAAAAGATTGCCGAAGGAAAATTTTATACACAGGAAAACGTTATTGTACAAGTTATAGAAGATGCAAAAACAAGTCCATCTATAGTAGAAGTTGATATTAAAAGGTGGATAAAGAATAGAATTAGAAGAAGAGGTTCTTCTTTAGATGATAATAATGGAACTTTATTTGAAACCTTTGATTCCAGAACATCCACTGCTAAAAAATATGTTTATGGAGTCGTGGGTAATCCAAAACGTTTGAGAATTGGATTAAATGATAATTTATCAAACACCTTTGTTGAACCATCTCTCAAAACACACTCACCTATTTTGGGTTATGCTTATGACGGCAATCCAATATATGGTCCTTTTGGTTATTCAGATCCTTTCAACGCTTCTTCTGGAATCGTTAGAATGGAAAGTGGTTATGTTTTAAAATCTTCAAGAACAAACGGTCCATTAGTATCTTCTTATCCATTAGGATCTTTTATTGATGATTATGAATATGTGACTACAGTATCCTCATTTAAATCTAAACTGGATGAGAATAATGGTAGATTTTGTATCACACCAGATTATCCAAACGGTGTGTATGCTTATTTCATAACTATAGATTCCTCAAACAATCCTGTATTTCCATACATTGTCGGTAAAAATTATTATTCTCTTCCTGTAGATTCAAATTACAATTCTTCAATATCTCAATATAATTTACCATCTGCTTGTAGAAGATTAAGAACTTCTTCTATTCAAAAAAATGGAGATGATTTTGTTGGCATTGTTGATCTATCGTCTAATGGCGGCGTTTCTGAAGTTGAAATTCAAGATTCAGTAGATTCTTTCTCCGTTGATTGCAAGTTGTTTATTAATAACGAAAATACCAGTGGTTCTGATGCAGCGGCATCGGTGTCTTCAGTATATGGAAAACAAGTAGAATCAATCGAATGTAAGCAAACGAAATCATTAAAAATTGATACCACTCAAAACGTTTATGTATTTGAAAATGATTATATTAGACAACCTTCTACATCTGCCGTTGGGCAATTAATTGGAAACGTATTTGATTCTAATTCATTAATTTTAAGAAACGTATCTGGAACTTTTAATCAACAATCCATAATAAATGCTGATATTGAGGTTGTTAATATATTAGTTGATCAAAATTCATCTTATACTGTAAATTCTCAAATTGAATTAACGGATTCAATTAATCCTGCAATAGCAACTGGCATTGTACTAGAAAATACTTCAAATCAAAATTCAATAAAGGTTAGGGTTTTAACAGGAACTTTTGTTGTCGATAACGATAGATTTTTAAAGAGTAGCAGTTTAGTAGACACAGTTGGTTCCAAAATAATTTCTGTATCTTCGTTAAGTAAGAATATAAGTATAAACTCACTAGATGACAAAATTGCAATCGTTAAAACTTCAAGTGTTCATAACTTAACTGTAGGTGATCAAGTTACTGTAGATATCAATCCAGATGATTCTACCACTCAAACCACATATTATGTTAGAAATAGATATTACCAAAAAATTATTTTATCTCCCCCATCAATTAATTCTCAAATTTTAGATACTGGAATTGGTTCTTTTGATTTGTTAAATAGTGGCGCTTCTTACACGCCAAATATTTACCTAAATGTCGAATTAATTTTTGCTGACCAAACGAAGGCAAGAACAAATATAGGTAGATCTGGTGATGTTAAGAATGCGAGAGCAACTATTACAGTATCAAGTCAAGGAAAAGTAACTAGTGTAGTTATAACTTCAAAAGGATCTGATTACAGAAAAGGAGACGAATTAACAGTAACCGATGCATCTTTATCAAGAATTTCTCCTAGTGTTTCGACACAAAGATTAAAAATATTTGTAGACCATGTTGGATTTTCTTTATCTAATACTTCTTTATTTGTAAATGATGTTACTGGTATATCTGTAAACGATATTTTAAAAATAAACAGCGAACTAGTCGAAGTTACTGCAATTAATTCTGGAGAAAAGAAATTAACCGTTGTTCGTGGAAAATTCTCCACAATTCCCACCAATCATTATAACAATACTGATATATTATTAGATTCCAATTTCTACAACTTTATTGCTGGGTTTAGACCTTTAGGAACATCTGCTAATTCTCCTTATGTTCATTCTTATAACAAACTGACAAATGAGTTGATTTTAAAATATGATTATACTACGACATCACCCCAATCGGTTGTTCAAAGTAGTTCTTTTTATGATTCTAGCACACCAGCAAAACAAATAAAGCTTTCTGAAGTATTTTCACCAGAATATTTACTGGAATTTTCTAAAGATAATACAAATTTTGATATCAATCCAATATTAAACATTCAAAAATATTACAAATATAAATTTGATACTAGTCATTCCTCTATGACTGGAGTTTATTTAGATTTTTCTCCTAGCATTAATTTAAATGTCGTAACCACAGAAAAAAAGGCGTCAGATATAGAACCTGGATCTCCAAATTCTTACGTTTTATTGAAATTGGGATTCGGTTCATATTTAAATACAAATACATTTGTCAAAAAACGTCCAATTAATTATTCAAAATATTATTACTACACTAGATCTTCCAGTAAAAAGATAAACTCACAATCTTCTTATTTAAATGTAGTTGAAGATTCATTATCTGGTCCCAAAAGTATAATATCCACAACAAGTAATCGTTTTGTTTATAAAATTAATTCCTACCCTCAATATGATGGTTCTGGAATTATTGAATACACTACGTCTTCCAAATTTGCTGTAGGAAAAATAAATTCCATTTCTATAGAAAATTTTGGATCAAATTACAAACAATTACCTATTGTAGAAGGAGTTTTTGTAACACAAGAAAACGATGCTGTTTTATCAGTAAATTATAATGCAATAGAAAAAAATATAAATTCTATATCTGTGGTTTCTACTGGAAGTGATTATTCAAAACCAAAAGCTGTTATTGTTGATGGCGATGGGTATGGCGCAACTTTTGAAGTCATTCATTTAAATGGAAAGATATTGAACGTTATTGTTAAAAATAAAGGGAAAAATTATACCTACACCCCTACAGTAAAAATTGTAGAGACGGATGTAAAATTATTTTTTAGGTCAAATTCAATTGGCGTTCCGCAAGCGGTTAAAATTATATCTAATGGTGCTTCTTTTCACACAGATAAATCCCTTCGATCTAATTTTATATCAAATTATAATATATTCGTTAACAACCATAGTGTAGATGCTTTTTCTCCTGGAGAACGAGTAATACAAAGAAAAAATATTAATGGGTCTTATGAAGAAATATTCTCTGGTTATGTTTCTAAGATTGGGTGGATTAAAGGAAGTAATTTATTAAAATTAGAAAAAGTTTCTGGAACCTGCGATAAAGATTTGCCGTTGTATGGTACATCAAAGCAAAGTATAGTTAATATTTCAGAAATATTTGTTTCTTCGTTTGCTGAAGATATAAGAAGTTATTTTGACAACTACGGATCGTATGTTTCGGAAAAAGGTAAAATTAGTGCAGCTTCTCAAAGAATAACTAATTCTGATTTCTATCAAGATTATTCTTATGTTATCAAATCAAAAACAGGAGTAAATGTTTGGAGAGATTTAATAAAACAAACTACTCACCCAGCAGGATTTAAACTGTTTGGTGAAATTATTATTGAAAGTGATGCTGTAGGAAAGATGAATTCATCTTCATCGTTCCAAAATATAACACATATAAATCTTTCTCCTAAAACAGTAACAGTTGTTGATACAAAAAGATATATTACAGAAACAGTATTATCTACTGATTCCTTGAAAGTTGAAAGAGGAATTGGTTCAATATCTGTTGACACATATGATAATTCAGAAACGCTCGCTGGAGAAATTATTTTAAGTTCTCCATTTAATGGAAACTTTAATCCGTCAACAGGTCAAGTTGTCGGCACAAAAACATTTAATTTATTAGACAAAAAAACTGGTTTAGCAATTACTCCATATAATTCTCAGCAGTTAATAGTAACTTTAGATGGTGTCATTCAAGAACCAGGATTAGCATATACAGTTTCTGGTTCTTCAATTACATTTGATACTCCTCCATTCGGACCAAGAATAGTTGAAGGGCAATCAGTAGAATCACAAAAATTCTATTGTAAATTTATAAAATTCAAGAACAATTCTTTTAATTCTCGTTATTTGAGAAAATTAAGATCAATTGATTCTGAATTTGATGGAATTAAAAAAGAATTTGACTTATACTATCAAGACAACTCTATTGTCAAAACTGAATTAAATGAAAATTTAATCGTAACATTAAACGGTGTTGTTCAAAAAGCTCAAACATTTAAAGATGTGCCATATGGCAATTCATATTACATACTAAGAGATCAAAATCCACTAGTAACAGACAAAATTGTATTCTCATCTCCACCAATTAATCACGAAGATTTATATCAATCTCCAGAAAAACAAGTTGACGGATCCGAGAAGTCGTTTATATATTCTATAGGAAATTATACTCGACTAACGATACCAAAATCATTAATTAAGTTTAAAGGTGGTGGACCATATTTATTGATAGACGAAGTTACAAATAGAGTTGTTCGTATAGATGATTCAAAATATGCTTTAGTTTTTGTTGATGGCGTTTTGCAAAGAGAAATAGAATCTTATGTTATTAATGGATCATTAATAACATTTACCAACAGATTAAATTATTCTATAGCAAAAACTGGAGAAGAAAAAACAGTTGATGTTTCAATTTTACTCTTATATGGAAGAGATTTAGAAAAAACTATAACATTATATGATTTTGAACCTTCTTGCTACTACAACTACACAGAATTAACTATTTCTGGAGTAAATTCATACAATGATTTTAAATCATATTATGGTAAAAAATCAAATGATGTTGTTTGGGTTTATCAAGATAATAGTATTTTTGGAAAAGTATTATACGACGAAAAAATTAACTCTACTGACTGGAAATTGACATTAATTTCTAATAATAATGTCGATTACGATGATGCATTACCATTAAAGTTTACCAGTAATTCTAATTTAAAAAATACGGAAGAATTTTCATTATCTGATATTTCTGTTTCAATAGTGTTTGAAACAAATGAAGATGGTAATCGTGTATTATCTAGAGAAATAAACCGTTATTACTATAAAACGTCATTACAAGACCTTCTTTGGAATGAGGTGAAGAGATTATCTGCAAACATTTTGCCAGGTGATAGAATTAAAATTGATGGTGAAAATGATTACAGAGAAATAAAATATATTCCATCCAAAGTAAAATCAAAACAATTTAATAACAACCATCAAGTTTCTTCAGAAATTTACACTAAAATTGGCGTTTCTAACTACAATGACATTACTAGAGGAGAAGGATTAAGTGTAGCAGCAAGAATTAGAGATGGTGAAGTAAATGAAATTATATGGAATAAAAGAGAATTAGAAATATATTTTGAAGACAATATTCTTTTACAACCAACAGCATATCAATACTACACAAATCCAATCTTACATTTTATTCCAGAAGATGAAAATGGTGGAGGCGCTAAAGCAGAAGTCATAATATATGATGGACAGGTTATTGATGTTGTTTTAATTAACAAAGGATTTGGATATACTCAACCACCAAAAGTTGTTGTTGCTAGAGGATATGATATTATTAGAGAAAATAGAAAAATTGATAGTGTTACTTCAATTAGTGTAGCTTCTAATATCAATCCTTCTCTTGTCACTATATCATCAAGCACAAATCTATACAATAGAATACAAATTGAAACTTATTATTCTTCTGTTCCAGTAATAACACCAGCAAATTCCGAAAGACAAATAAATCTATCAGTATCTGTTTTTTCAAAAGTAGAAATAATAAAATCAACAACTGAGCATGTATCTTCTTTAAGTTTGGGTGTTAGTGTTGATAGTATTTCTAATATATCACTGATTCATAAAACTAAAATTCAGTCAATAGTTCCAACAATTTCAATTTCTTCTTCTATAGAAAGAACGTTATCTTATGTTGGAGGAGTAATAGATTATCTTGAGTTGGGAACAGATCACAATGAATTTTATTCTTTAGGTAAACTTGGAACAACTGTCTACAATTTTATAGACAATTTATATAATGATGTTGGAGTTATGAATGTATCTGGTTATTCTATCGAAATGTTGGAGAAGCATATAGACCTATCTTCTCTTGAAGAATATGATTTGAATAGATCGAGGAATTATACTAGTGTCACTACAACAGGTCAAATAATAAATTATGCTCCTCCATCCGTAAATGAATATGGAATGTATTTGGATTCTTCTGTAAGTCCTTCTGATACGACATTATATGTGGTAAATACATCTAGTTTCCCATCAAGTGGTAAGCTATTAGTTGGCAAAGAAGTCGTTTACTATTCTGGCAAATCATTTGGTTCATTTACTGGTGTAATTAGAGGATACGACAACACAGAAATAGAATCACACCCAGCAGGTCAATATTTAAGAACTTGCAGTTGATACTATAAATATAAATAACTCAGAAATATTCCCCCCACAGAGATTTTAGATGGCCGCTATAATTTCAGAAAAATTTAGAATTTTTAATGCCCAGCAGTTTTTGGAGTCATTGACTGAAGGCACTACTGATGCTGGTCCCGACAGAAGTAGAATGTATTTCTTTATCGGAAGACCACAACGCTGGGATGCGTATTTAGAAATCTACAGTCAAAATTCAACTGCGTTTGCAGTTGGTGATACTGTATATGTTGGTGCTAACTACGGAGCAGCGACGTTTAGAGCAACTGTTAGATCAGTTTACCCCAACAGTTTACTACTTTATGGTGTTGGTCCTTCTACCGCCTCTGCTCCTGCTGCAGGAGCTACATTAAAAGGTTATCTTGGTGGTTCCGACACAGGCGCTACAGCTGTTACTGGGGTATATAGATACGCTACCGAAGATGTTCCCCCTGTTCCTCTAGATAACCAAGAAGAACTCACATCTTTATACAAAGATATTATAGCAGCAAAAAGAATTACATCTTCATATGCAAGATCTGTAGTTAGAAGATATAATTGGGATCTAGTGGCAAATCCTAAATTTGACATGTGGAAACCTGACTATTCTGCTACTCCAGGTGGTGGTGGACAGATTGGTAAGCAAACTGCGACTGGAGCATCATCGATTGCTGATGCAAAGTTCTATGTTATGAACAACAATTACGAAGTATTTAAGTGCTTATATAATGGTGAATCTCCAGCAAATCCAACTGGACAAAATGCTTCATACGAACCAAAAACAACCCCATCTGCTGGTCAGGGTACATATAATTCAGCAAATGGAATTTATACTGAACCATCAGGAACTTACGTTTGGAAGTATTTGTTCACAATTCCAACCGATGATGTTCTAAGATTCCTATCAACAGATTTCATGCCTATTGTTGATAGCACAAACGCCTCCAGAGTTGCTACGGAAACACTTGCTACAAACGGAGCTATTTCTCACGTTTTAGTAAAAGCAGTTGGAGCTAATTTACCAAATGGTACTCACTATGCACCTGTAGTTGGAGACGGAACTGGAGCTAAGGTTCAAATCATTGTTTCTTCTGGTTCAATTACAAGTGTTAGTGTAAGTCAGTACGGATCTGGTTATAGTTATGGTTTTGTTAATTTAATTACTGGAACTGGAAGTGGAGCAGCAGCAAGAGGTCTTTTCTCAGATTCTGCATTAACCAGTCCAGTAACTGTTGGTGCTACTGCAACTGGTTCTGTTGAAGCAATTATGTCACCATTAGGAGGACATGGTTCTTCTATGGAGCAAGAATTGAATGCAAAGAGGGTTATGACAAATATTCGTCTAACTCAGATTGAAAGTGCTGGTGATTTTCCAGTAGATAATGATTTCCGTAGAATTGGATTAATTAAAGATCCATATGAATTTGGAACAACTACATTTGCTACAGCAGAAACTTTAAATGGATTACGTGCTCTAAAAATTAGTGGCGCTACAGCTGGTTACACTCCCGATGAAATTATCAGTCAAACTGTAACTGGAGGAACCGCTAAGGGTACTGTTGTTTCTTGGACTTTAGATTCGGGAAGCACTACAAACGGTGTTTTAAAATATATCCAATCCCCAGATCTTCACACTGATAATGGTGTAGTAAGATTATTTGAATCAAATGGTTCAAATGCAGTCACTGGAGCGTCTTCTCTCGCTTCAGGAACTGTAAATACTACTTACAACGCATCTTCTGGTTATCTTGGTGCTGTATTTGCTAATGGTTTAGCTGCTCCAGAAATTCAACCAAATAGTGGCAGTGTAATTTACATCGAAAACAGAAGATTAATTACAAGAGCAGCAGATCAAATTGAAGATATTAAATTAGTTATTGAGTTCTGATTTTTAATAATAACAAAATTACAAAATAGATTAAAATGCCACAACAGACGAATCTTAGTGTATCTCCATATAATGATGATTTTAAATCTAACAAGAATTTTTACAAGCTTTTGTTTAGACCAGGATATTCTATCCAAACAAGAGAGTTAAATTCTATCCAATCTATTTTACAAAATCAGATTGAAAGTTATGGTAAATATCAGTTTAAGCAAGGTGATTTAGTAGTACCTGGAGAAGTATCTCTAAACACTAGATTAGATTATGTAAAACTGTCATCAGTTTCTGAGGTTGCTGTTAATGTTGATGGTAATATTGTTTTCAAAAAATATGATATAAAATCTTTAGTTGGTCAAAAAGTTCAAGGCGTAACTTCTGGTGTTACTGCATCAATTTTAGCAGCAGAATATGCATCTGAATCTAGTTCAGATGTTTTATACGTAAATTATGTCACTAGTGGTGATGCTGCAGATGAATCAACTTTTAGACAAGGTGAAACTTTAGAAGTAATAGGGGGTATCAATACACCCCTTCTTGTTGTTGGTACTGATGGTAGTGTTCTTCCAACATCGATAGAAGTTGTTAATCCAGATACAGGAGCAATTTCTTTTGTTGAAAGCAGAGCAATGGGATTTGCTTCTGGTGTTAAGGTTCAGGAAGGAATCTATTTTGTTAATGGTTATTTTGTTAGAAATAATGAAGAACTTTTAATAATAGACAAATACTATAATGAACCATCAGCAAAAGTTGGTTTCAAAATTCTAGAAGAAATTGTAACTCCAGAACAAGATTCTTCTCTGTATGATAATTCTATTGGTAGTTCAAATCAATCTGCTCCAGGAGCACATCGTTTAAAAATTGATTTGGTATTACAAAAATATGAGTATAATGAAGATACAGATAAAAATTTCATTCAAATTTTATCTGTTAAATCTGGTGTTATTCAAAGACAAATTAAACCATCAGATTATAATCTACTAGAGACGACATTAGCAAGAAGAACATATGATGAATCTGGAGATTATATTGTTGATAATTTCCCAATTGAAATAAGAGAGTTTTATCAAAAAGATAATAATTTAGGGATTTATCCACTAGGTACGGATGGTCTTGTTAATGGTTTAGATCCCGAAGAAGCAGTTAATAAATTAGTTGCTACCATTGGTGCTGGAAAGGCGTATGTTAGAGGATTTGAAATAGTAAATAAAGAAACAAAATATATTACTTTAAATAAAGCGAAAGATACTTTAACCAGAGATAATATTACACTAAAAACAAAAGGTCTTTCTTTATTTAAAATTACAAATTTATTTGGATCAGTTCCTTTAAATGATGAAGGTTCTGACGTAACATCTTATCCAAATGTATTTTTAAACTCTGTATTTAATGACGGATCAATTGGATCAAATAATACAGAAGCTACTACAGCATTAAAACAGACAATTTCTAGAAGAGGAACTGGTTTTGCTATTGATGATGCAATAAAAACGATATACATTGATGTTACGAACACTACTACAACATTAGCATCAGTAACAGAATCTAATTTTCAAACTATTTTAAATGATATTTGGTTTATTAAAACTAGAACTGGTTCAACTCCAGATACAGTTGATTCAGCAACTCCAGTTTCATTCTCCAAAGTTAAATTAAAATCTATTGACGATACTAGATTTTTCCTCGAACTAACGGTAGTCGGCAAGAAAAATATTTTAGATCTTTATTTAAAAGAATACGATGATGTTGGTGGTTCGAAGCAGAGAGAAATATTTCTATCACAATCTGATGCTTTTGCTAATAGCAATAAATTTGGACACATTGTTTCTTATAACGAAATAATTACCCCAGTTGTTGGAGTTACAAAACCAAAAAATCTTTCTTTAATAGAAAGAGGAGAGGGATTCAATCAAAATACAGATGTTGTTATTTCCAAAGGTAAACTAACCGATGGAACAACAACGTATAATTCTACATTTGGATTTAATTACTTCAATCCTGTATTTTTCACCAGATTACTTTTAGATAGTGTTATCCCACAAGATAATTTTGTAAATCAAAGATTCACTGCTGGTAAGTATATCACTGGATTGACAAGCGGTGCTTATGGAGTCATAGAAGGTTCTTCAACCACTTCATATTCTGCTGGTAATATTTTATTTGTGAATACTTTGTATGGTACTTTCCTCCCTGGCGAAAGTATTGCAGATGAATCTGGAAATGTTTTACGTATAGCAAATGAAAATACTGTATCACATTTCATTGTTGAGAAGAGAGGGAATGGATACACAAATCCAGTTGTACTATTAGATGGTGTTAGATACGATTCGTCTTCAATTGAAATTTCTACAGAAGGAAGCAGCATTTATAAAGTCCTTATAAAAAATAGAGATTCTGTACAAACTAGTTATTCACAACCACCAATTGTAACTATATCTTCGAGTAGCACTCCAGGAGTATCAGCATCAATTATACCAGTTTTATATAAAAACACAGTTTTAACCTACACTCCACAAAATATAAAATCTTTCCATGCTTCTTATGGATCTGGAAGTGCGTATTCTTTCACTGCTGATGTAGATGTTAATAGATCTAAGTATTCAGAATCAAAATCAGTAACTGATTATACTTTTTCTGGAAATGAAGGCGACAAATATTTAGAGTGCTCAGCATTTGAAGGAGATGCATCAAAAGATCTAGTACAAGGTGATGTTATCATCTTTACAGATTCTTTAAATAGAACTATTAAATTAATTGTTCAATACGCAACATCTCCTGATGGAGTAAAGAAATCAAGAATTTATTTAGATTCTTCTTTACCAGCAGCAGTTATAAATGCTTCTGTATTGAGAATTAGACCCTCATTAGAAAATCTATCTTCTTCATCTCTTGTTTTCCCAACAGGTAGCAAGCAAGTAAATTCTTTAGTGAAAGATTCCACAGATTCCAAATTTAAATATTACATTAGAAGAGATTTTGTAACTACAGGATCTTCTAATGGTGGTCTTATTACTTTTGCAGCGCAACTTCAATATGGAACACAACGTTTTGCAAGTTATAATGAGAACAATTTCTTAATAACAATTTTAGATAGAGGATCTGCAAGAAATATACAAAACGGAGATATCCTTTATATCAATCCTTCTTATGTAAGTACAGAAGTTTCAACAGATTCTACTGCTGGTTTAACTGCTGGCAGTGTTACAATTACTTTACCAAATAACTTCTTTACCGACAATAGCGGTGCGGCAATAACATCAAATTTCCCCAAATTAAAACTATCTGCTACAATAGAAGTTAGTAAGGCAAAACCAAGATTAAAAACTGCAATATCAAATAAACGTATTGTAGTAGTTTCTGGTGGCGACAAAGTGGTGCCATTAAGAGGTCAAGATTATGATACAGAAGAAGTTGAAATTTACTCTTATTCTGATGTGTATCGTTTAAATTATGTTTATGAGGGTTCTTCAACTAATCCACCATCTGTAGATACTAATGGCAATTTAATTTCTGGAACTGACGTTACTAATAGATTTACATTTGATGACGGTCAAAGGGACACTCATTATGATGTATCCAGATTAATTTTAAAACCAGGATTTTCTGCTCCTGTTGGTCAACTTGTGATCGGATTTGATTATTTTGATCACTCGCAAGGAGATTTTTGCACTGTAGATTCTTATTTACATGAAGCTGGTGTTGGAGCAGATCAAATACCATCATTCAATTCTTCTGTTTACGGTAACGTCTCATTAAAAGATGTTGTTGATTTTAGACCAAAGGCAGATAATTCCACAATAGTTTCTGGTTTCCAAGACACAACCTTATTATCCAATCAAGAATATGTAAGTTTTAGAGGATCTGGTGGAGTATTTTCTTCTACTCCAGCAACAGATGCTTCATTAGATTATACATTATCTTTTAGTGAAACACAATATCTGGATAGAATTGATGCTATTTTCTTAAACAAGCAGGGTCAATTTATTGCTAAAGAAGGTAACTCTTCGTTAAGTCCTACAAAACCAGATTTAATTGATGATGCAATTGCACTTTGCTATGCTTTTGTTCCTGCATTCACTAAAACAAGTAAAGATATTAGAGTAACTCCTGTTGATAACAAACGTTATACAATGAGAGATATTGGAAAACTAGAAAAAAGAATTGAAAGATTAGAATATTATACTACTCTAAGCATCTTAGAACAACAAGCATTAAATATGCAAATAAAAGATGAAATTGGATTAGATCGATTTAAGAGTGGTTTTATAGTTGATAATTTTGAAACACATAAAATTGGCAATTTAAATTCAATCGACTACAGATGCTCTATAGATACACAACAAGCTGTATTGCGTCCTCAAGTTAAAGAAGATAATTTATTTTTACAAGAAGTAATTACCAGAAGTGATGAGAGAACAAATGCTGGATATGTGAAGAATAACGACGTTATTACATTACCATTCAGCAGTTCAAAACTATTAGGAAATCCAAACGCTTCTAAAACATTAAATCCAAATCCTTTTGTGCTAGTTCAATATGTGGGTGATTTGAATATTTCTCCAAATATAGATCAATGGTATGATACATCTATTGCCCCATTAGTTTCTGATAACAACACAAATTTATTTACAATTTACTCGGTATCTGATGTAAAGAATGCTTTTGCATCATTCTATAATTCGTTTATTGTTACTTGGGTTGGAGCAAGCAGATCATTCTTTAACATCGCTTCATTTGGTCAAACAACTAGTGAAATTGCATCTTCATCTGTTACAAAAGCTTCTGTTGCTAGTGTATCAAATATCAGTCCGCAAAACAACGAAACAGCTCAAGGGGTCTCAGTAAATTCTTCTGGAAATACTTCCGTAATTTCTTCAGTTACTTATTTTACTAGAAGTATTCCAATTAAATACAATTTAACTAGGATGAAACCATCCACAAGATATTATGTCTTTATTGATCACATCAATGTAAATAGATGGTCAAATCCAGATACAATTTATACTGGAATACCAGGAAATTCTTTATCTTCTTTCAATTCTCCAATTGTAACTGATAGTAGCGGCAATGCCAGCGGCATCATTTTAATGCCTGCTGGTTATGCTCCAATTGAAAACACAACTTGGTCTGGAGATATCAATACTATGCTTTATGATGATACTTCAGATGAAGTTAGATTCCCAACAGGAATTAAAACAATTAGATTTACTTCTAGTTCCACAGATATTGATACTAACCTAGCAGAAAGTTATGCAGAATCTAAATTTTATGCTGTAGGATCTCTACCACAAAATCCTTCTGGAATTGTTTCAACGTTACCAGCAATTTTTAAAGCTAATGAAGGCGTTCAAATTGTTGATAGTGTAACAAGTAATAAGGAAAAACCAAGTCCTCTTTCACAGACCTTTAAAATTGAAAACTATGAGGGTGGTGTTTTTGTTACTGGCATGGATATATTTTTCCAACAAAAAAGTTCTAGTATTCCTGTTAGAGTTTATTTAACAAACGTTGATACAGGAAAACCAGGAAAATATATCATACCAGGAACAGAATCGGTTCTTTTACCCAATACGTATATAAGAGTAACTGTAAGTTCACAAATTTCATTGACGATAGGAGAAGAAATTAGAGGATCTAAATCTGGTGCTTATGGTCCACTAGCATCTGTTCTTGATAAAAATAATGTCATTGTTTCTGCAACATCATCTGGTTCAGTAACATTAAATAATGATCAGGTATACACATTAGTTTTGAGTAATAACAATGGGGTTTCTTTTGTTCAAGATGAATCATTAACTATTTCTAGTGTCAAAACTTATAATGCAGGAACATCTTCTTCCGTTACTGTAAATATCGTAAAAGATTCTGGAAAGATTGTTGATTTAAAAATAAAATCAGTTGGTTCCAATTACGAAAGCGCAGTTTTATTAATAGAAAGTCCTCAACTGCCAGGAGGAAGCACTGCTGCTGCGACCGTAGATGTCTCGAATGGCAAGGTATACAATGTAGATCTATCTTTACCTGGAAGCAGGTATACAGAACCACCAGCGGTCACTGTGAGGGGTTCTGGGACGGGTGCAAGTGGTGCTGTGATAGAATCTATTATCGAGATAGATACGCCCGCTGTGGTGATGGGAATTGCCACAGATTCGACTGGAACTACCGCATCTACAACACCAACAAGGTTTAATTTTAAACATCCAGTTTATCTTCAAAATAATACAGAATATGCATTTGCTGTAGAAACAGATTCTACAGATTATAGAATATGGGCATCTCGTTTAACAGACAACGACACGGCAACTGGAATTGCTATTACTACACAACCTTCACTTGGTTCTGTTTACAAATCACAAAACACTGATGTTTGGTCAGAAGATTTATTTGAAGATATTAAATTTACTTTATACCGTGCAGAATTTGATATTTCAAGAACAGCAAATCTTTATCTAACTAACTCCAATTTGGGGTACGAGAAATTACTTGCAGATCCAATTCAAACCTATGCTTTGGCAAATACAAATGCCACATCAACATTATTTAAAAACAATAATTCAATTGTTAAAGTTAATCATAGAGATCATGGTTTTGAATCATCTGGAAAATCGTATGTTTTCTTTAAATCATTGTCTAATGTTGGAGGATTTACTTCTAGTGTTTTAAATTCTTCTTTATTCAAAGTTTCTAACAGTGGTCTTGATTATTATAATATAGTTGGTCCAAATAGAGCAAGCGCAAATTCTATTGGCGGTGGAGATACCGCCTTAGCAGCGTTCAACAGAAAATATGAAAAACTTTTTGCTCACATTTCATATCTTCAAGCTCCAAAAACTTCCATCAATACTTATGTAAAAACAACAAATATTATTCCAGTAGATTCTAATACTCAAAACTACCTTTCATATTCAACAACTGATTACGAAAAAACATTTTTAAATCAAGAACACTTTTTCACAAATCAAAAAGTTGTAGCATCAAGAATAAATCAAATTTTAAATAACACAAACAATTCTTTACAGTATAAATTAGAACTTTCATCGACAGCTTCTTATCTGTCCCCAGTAATTGATCTTAGAGTTGCTTCGGTAAAACTTTCCTCCAATCGAGTTGAATCCCCATCGGGAAAAGAAGATAGATTTGGTAAGAAATACCAAGTGTTGTCATTCTTACCAATATATCAACTTAACATTTCTGGTAATGGTGCAACATCTATTTTATTAAATCAAACAGTAGAAGGGTTGACTTCTGGAACAAAAGGAGAAGTTGTTGGATATTCATCTGGTGTATTAAAAGTGAAAGTTACAAATAATGGTGTATTCAGACAAGATGAACGTTTGTATTTTGGATTACAATCTATATCAGGTGGTAATTTAAATGGTATTAATGTCTCTATTAATTCTGGTGGTGTCTCACTAAGACCTCTAAGTTTTGTAGTTGGTTCTACCATAGTAGCTTTCAACCCAAGTGATACGACTAAGAAATACGATAACAAAATAAGTGGTAAAATTATCAGTTGGGATCCTCAAGCAAAATTATTAATAATTGAAAATGATAAGTATCCAATTTCTGGAGATTACACCAGTAAAATTACTTTAGGTAGTGCGTTTTCAAGAAATGCTTCAATTTCTTCCCAATCTCCAGATATTTTTAGAATTGGAGATTTAGTTTTCTTCGATGAAATCACTACTGGAGAGGAAAAATATTATGAAGTTGGAGAGATGTCATTTACTAATGGCGTAGATTTTGTTCCAGAATCTGCATCAAAAAATAGTTCAGGCATAGCAAAATATGTTACAAAGGAAGTAAATATCAATTCTTCTGGAACTGCTATTGATACTAGATTAACTGTTAATGTAAAGGATATCAATAATATTAAAGTTTATTATAAATTCAAACCAGCATCTTCACAGGAAAATTTTGACGACATTGGATGGAATGCTTTCAATGTTGATGGAAATCCAGATACTAATGAAATCGCTACGCCATCAAATTCTCTTTCGTCTCAAACAGAAACACAAGATTCTTATCAAGAATTAAAATATAGTGCTTCTGGTTTATCTGAATTCTCTTCTTTTGCAATTAAAATCGTTATGCAATCTATAGATCCTTCATATGCTCCAAAAATTCAAGATATTAGAACAGTAGCTTCTTATTGATATGGCAGATTATTTGAAAGTGGAAGGTCACGAAGATTATATTCGTGACATGAATACAGGAGCAATTATAAACACGGCAGAAAAACCAAAAAAATCTTTTTCATCAGAATTCAAATCTGTTCAGCAAGATCTAAATAATTTAAAGAATGAAATTAGTGAGATTAAATCACTTCTCCAAAAATTAATTCAATGACATTACGTAGCGTAGCAAAAACTTTCACCTTAGATCAAACAAGATTAGAATTTAATTCTCTTGCTGGTGATGTGAATGATCTGTCATTGGCGTTTGATGAGAAAGTAGATGATAGGGTTTCTTCATTACTTGTTGGCGGAACTGGCATTTCTTCGACATATAATGATCTTGGCAATTCTTTGACATTATCAATTGATTTTACAGAATTTTCTACATCAAATATTACGGAAGGCACCAATCTTTATTACACCGATGAAAGAGTGGATGATAGAGTTTCCTCTTTAGTAGTTGGGGGGACAGGAATTTCTTCGACATATAATGATCTTGGTAATTCTTTGACATTATCAATTGATTTTACAGAATTTAGTACCACAAATATAACTGAAGGAACAAATTTATATTATACAGACGAAAAGGTTGATGATAGAATTGATTTATTGATTACAGCTGGAACTGGAATTCAGAAAACATATAATGATAGTTTAAATACTTACACGCTTGCTCTAGATTTTACTGAATTTAGTACCACAAATGTTTCCGAGGGTACTAATTATTACTATACAACTACTAGAGCAAATACGGATATAGATGCTAGAGTTACTGCTTCGTTTGTAGAACTTTTAGGCATTCGTGTCGGCAAACTTTCTGCAACTGCTGCACCAGCGACTGCTTCAAGTACAGGAACAGCGGGAGAAATAAGATATGATAGTTCATACATTTATATTTGTACTGCGGCAAATACTTGGAAACGAGTCGCTATTGCTACTTGGCCATAAATAATATGAGTTATTATTAATTGAAATGACTACATCAGAATTAAGAGAAAAATTTCAATCTCAACTAAATGAAGCAACTTTAAAAATTATTAAAATTGAAGAAGATCTTTCAAATGTAAAGGAGTATAAAACTAAACTTCTTGGTGCATTAGAAGCATTGGAATTATTATCTCAACAGGTTGAAGAAATCAAAGCGGAAGAATAATTAAAGATGTCTGCAATACCAGTTAATATTGTAATAGATAAAAATGCAAACTTTGATGCGACTTTTTACTTAAGCAATAAAGATGGAACTCCGTTAAATTTAACTGGGTACACTGGTGTTTCTGCACTTAAAAAAAGTTATGCTGCGACCACAAGCATACCTTTTACACTGACATTTTTAAATAGAACTTTAGGAGAAATTAAAATATCTTTAACTGCATCGCAAACGGGTGCTTTAGATAGAAGAAGATATGTTTATGATATTTTAATTACTTCACCAAATAATTATAAAACAAGAGTAATTGAGGGCATTGTTGAGGTAACTCCAGGAGTTTCTTGATGTCTTATAACGTAAGGGTAGCGAATAATCAATATAGAATTGGATATAGGCCAAGTCCTCAATATTCTCTTGACGTTAATTATGAAATACCATCTAAATCTACTCAATATTCAAATTTAATATTAGATAATATATCTCCTCAGTTTGACGGTGTTGAAACCACATTTCCATTATCTGTAGATGGAGAATCATATTATCCTTTAAATGCACAACAACTAATAATATCGATTGATAACGTAGTTTTAGATCCCTCGACAGATTATACTGTATCATCAAATCAAATTATTTTTACAAACCCACCTAGTAGTTCTTCAATTTTCTTTGGTGTTGCTTTAGCTACTACTGCAGATTTAACTAGAACGCTAAACTATGTAATTGATAGTGGTTCTTTTGTAATGTCCCCAGGACCAAAAGGAAACATGACTATTGATGTAACTGGTACTATTGATTCTTGGACAGTTGTATCAGATACTGAAGGAAATTTGGAATTAGATATTAAAAAATGCACCTATAACAATTTTCCAAATTTTACCTCAATCGTTGGTTCAGAACCTCCTCGTTTGGGGATTTTAAATCAATCTACTCAAAGAAAAAATAAAGATGAAAATTTGACTACTTGGCAATCACAAGTAAATGCTGGAGACATTTTTCAGTTTGAAGTTGTTTATGCAGTTAACATAACAAGATTTGTAGTTTCATTGAAATTGAAATTATAAATACAACAGGATATAAATAAAAGTAAACGCAAAGGAATCTCGGAGAGTTTAAATGGCACTTTTAGTCACAGATAATGGGGAAATTGAATCTCTACGTAATTTGTTAAATTACAATCAATCTATTCCCAGAAATCTCATTCTGAAACTTTTTACAACAAACACATATCCAGTTGAGAGCGATACTCCTTCTCAAACTGCTTATTATGAGCCATATACCAATAATAACACTCTTGGTTACGGAAGTGCTCCTGTAACTGGATATCCAGCATGTATTAATAACAGAACAGATCAAGATTATGCTGCTCAGTATGGCATCCTTTTAAACGGCAATCGTTGGAATATTGAAACTCTTCCAACCGCTGCAGTTACTGTGAACGGATCTGGCACTACTGGAACTTACGGTATTACCGTAACTTCAAACGCAGGTATTAAAAAAGGCGACTATGTAACTGGTGGTTCAGTTGGAACTGGAGCTTACGTAGTTGATATTGATAATTTAAATCTAGAATTGAGCGTAAAGAACACTGGTACGTTCACAACTCAACCACTTTCATTTGGACGTGGTAGAACAACTGCTTCTTATCCAGAGCAAACATTTACTTTTAGTGGCGCTGCTGGTGATGTTTATGGATACATGTTGGTTCGTGGCAATAATATGCCAACAACTATTCATGGTGTTGCTGATGCTGCTACTGCTGCAGTAGGAACTCAAATCTCCAAAACTGGTGTAAGAGGAACTATTGGTAACAATTACATCACTCTTGCTGCTGTTACTAACACAACCGCTGCTACTGGAACCTCTGGTCAGTTCTCACTTTCTGTAACTTCTACCTCGGGAGTGGCAGTTAATCAGCGTGTAACGGGAACAAACGTTGCTTCTGGTACTCGTGTTGTTGGTATTGCTGGAACTACAGTATATCTAAGCAAAGCTTTACTAGGCGCTGTTGCTGGAAACGTAAACTTCCTCAAGAATGTTGGTGAAGATCTAACCAACGGTATGGCAGTTTCTCAGACAGCATCTCCAAATGGTATCGATGCAAATACGGTCATCATTGGTATTGACGAAGAAACTGATGCTGTAAACGGAACCGTTAAAGTTTATTTAAGCAACATCCTAATTGATAACATCCAACCTTCAAACGGAAATGACACTGTTCTTTTCGATTATAGCAAGGTTACTGCAACTGGTCATGGCCTTGTAAAAGGCGATGTAATTTATATTGCACAAGGTACTGGAAACACAACCACTGTTTCTGGAACATACACCGTTTTCAACGTTATTGATTCTAACACCTTTACTACAACCAAAGCACTTAAAGGAACTGGATCTTTAACTCTTTATAGTTCAATTTTCTTCGCTGAAAGATTTACAAATGGTCCATACGCTATTCAAAACTCTGGTGACCAAATTAAAGTAACTCTAAACGTCAGCCTCGACTGATTAATCCAATTGAATTCTTTATTATGGGGGGATTGCACAACGATCCCCCATTTTTTATCTGTGTAAGTTGATAGATGTCAGTATTTTCATATGCTGGTACAGGTAACATAACTCCCCGTAGATTTGTATTTCTTGGGGAGTCAATTTCCTATAGCTATGTACCAGGAATTGAAGATATTTTTATACACTTGGATTTGGGTCCAAGTTTATTATCTGCTCCAACAGTTATAATAGATCATGGATCAGTGACTCAGCAAGAATCTTATACCCGCGAAGATTGGGGTTACATAAGATACGAGCAGAGTCGTTATGCATTCGGAGACATAAAGCTAGCAAGTAGCACTACATTCAAGGTTAAGAAACACTACGTTGGTAGTGGTCAAATATTTGAATTTGGTAAGTCGTATACAAGATTAGTAGCTCCTTGGATAGTTTCTGGAACAGTAAGGGTATCTGGAATAGGTCAAAGTAAATTTGTACCTAATTATAATGCTAATGGTATTGTAAGATTTAGAACATCTACCAATATCTCAAGAACAGTCCAGCACTTCGGTGCTGGCAAAATATTCTCAACATCTCTCTCGTCAACGACACAAGCGAGAGCGTTTAAAACAAGTGGACTCTTCAATGTTTATGGTGCGTCTGAACTGGCACAAACCAGATCATATCTTGGAGAGGGCACTTTACCAACATTATCATTAACACAAACCAACAAAGTATTTTCTTATGTTGGGTCTGGATCCATATTGTCTCTATCAACTAAGGTTGAGCGAAGAGTATATTCTTATAATGGATCTTCAGTATTTGATTTCAATTATCTAGATTATGGATCAGTTTCTCAATCTGCTTCTTCGTTCATACAACATGCAGATCTAGATGTAATAACTAATGTTCATGAAGATTGGGGATTAATTAGAGATACTTTCACAAGATATCCATTTGGAAGTAAGAGAATATCTGGAGAATCTTTATATTCGTTCAAACCAACATGGGTTGGTTCTGGTGTAATTAAACTTTCTGGTGTTGCATTCATAAAACAGAAACCAATATGGATTTCTTACTCGGAAATTCTTGTTTCTGGATCAGCAAAACCAAACTTCTCGTTATTACATCCTGGATCTGGTTCTCTGTTCAGTATTGGAGGAGGAGAACAAAGAAGGTCTTATGGTTATGAAGGATCTGGTAAACTATTCACAAGAATATCTTCGGTAGAATTAAATACAGAATCGTATGTTGGTTCTGGTATTGTTAAATCTTCTGGATCTGCAACAATTGCATTTACTCCAAATTGGATCAGTAGAGGTTCAACTAGTATTTCTGGTGCAGCAATTGATGTTCGTACTTCTTATTCTGAATCTGGATTTGGTCGTCTATTTAATTTAGTATCCAAAGAAGAAAGAAGAACGTATTCATATAATACATCATCTATAGAATTCTTCGATTATTTAGATTATGGTTTAGTTTCTGAAATCCACACATCTTCGTGGGATAATGGTTTGGTTTCAGAACCAAATTCTGGAAGAACCGATTGGGGTTATATTAGAGATACTATTTCAAATTATCCATTTGGTGCTCTCAACCTAGTATCTCTAACAAGACCAAACTTCAGTATAGGTCACACTACTTCTGGATACTTACCACTATTTGGTGGAGCAGCAGAAGCAACTTCTACACCAGCAAAAGTACAAGAATCCACTCTTAATATTACTGGTGTTGTATATTCAACAATCACTAATAGCTACTCTGGACAAGGTTTACTATTCAATATTGAATCTGCCGAAACTAGAAAACTACGCCATTACAATGGATCAGGTTCAATATTTGCAATTAATGGGGCAGCAGAAGCATTCGGCGCTAATCCTCTAGAAGACCCTGTTCCAATTAGAGTTATTGGTTATGCTAATACATCATTCACTCCTAATTGGAACTCGTTTGGTACTATACGTATAGAATCTGAAGCGGCGTATATTGTCACTTCAAATACTTACTCTGGATTTGGTCGTCTATTTGAGATATCAAATAAAGAAGAGAGAAGAACTTATTCTTACAATACTTCTTCAATTGTTGAATATACACATCTCGATTATGGGTCTGTATCAAATAATCATGCAAATAGTTATGATTACGAAGGAATTCTACAAATTCCTTCAATTACAGACGATTACGAATACATTATTCCAAATATCACTAGATATCCATTTGGTGATTTTAATATCTTCGGTATTTCCAAAACTAACTTCTCTCTCCTCCAGGTTGGAAGTGGAATCATCGGACCTCTTTCTGGAGAGGTTAAGATTAGATTCCCACCATTCCATTCTGGAGAAGGGGTCCTGTTTGGATTTGGTGGAGCAGCAGAATCTGTTCTATTCAATCCACCAGATATTACAACTGATATCAAACTTTCTGGTTCTGCAGCAGAAGTCACAGGATTTACTCCACCTTCCTCTACATTAGAAATTAAGATTTCTGGAGAAGGTTACGAGACAATCCTTAATGCAGCAGAACGTTTCATCAATATTGATATCTTTGGATCTGCCGCAGAAAGACGCACAGAATCTTATGCTGGTTCTGGAAGTATATTTGCATTTGCTGGAGCAGCAGAAGCGTTTGGCGCCAATCCACCAGATATTACAACAGACATTAAGATTTCTGGTATTGGTGGAGAAAGCACCTCTACATTTGTACCAATTGAAGGCGGCGTACTATTTGGATTCGGCGGAGCAGTTGAATCGTCTACTGTTTCTGAGGTAGAAGTTGCCAACATTATTATTTCTGGATCCGCAATAACAAATAGAATTCCTAACTTTAACGGTTCTGGAGTTATCAGATCTCTATCTGGTGCTGCTGTTACTCGTGCATTTAGTCCAGACGAGGAGCAGATTCTTCTCAACTTTAATGGATTTGCATCACAAAAATTTGTTTCAGCAAATGTTGGTGATGCTTCTCTTAATATCTTTGGAGAAATTTCCACTCCAATTCGCACATTTGCAGAGCAACCAACAGCGAGAATTTTTGTTTCTGGTGCTGGTAGCGAGAAGTTCTTACCAAACTGGAATGGATCTGGTACTATATTTGCATTTGCTGGAGCAGCAGAAGCGTTTGTTATCAATCCACCAGATCAAACCACAGATCTTAAATTCTTCGGATTTGGTAGACAATCGTTCTCTTATGCAAATTATAATGGTAGTGTTGAGTTTAAATTATCAGGTGAAGTTGAGATACCAATTCTCACCTATGCTGAACAACCAACAATTCAAATCAGCATATCTGGAACAGGAATTGAAAGAAATACAGAATCTTACTATGGTTCTGGATTGTTCTCTGTATTCTCTGGCGCCGCAGAATCTGTAGGATATAATCCACGAGATATTACCACAGATATTAAATTATCAGGTGATCTTGTTGAATCGGTTGGATTTAGAGAGATTGGATCTGGTATTATTCATAATATTTCTGGATCATCTTCTCCAGAAATTCTTACCTTTGCCGAGCAACCAAGAATTGAAATTGATATTACTGGAATCGGTAAGACAAACTTCTCTCTTCGTCATATTGGTTCTGGATCTATATTCTCCATTGGTGGAGCAGCAGAAGCAATTTCTGTCAATCCTCCAGATATTACGACCGACATTCAAATTTCTGGTTCAAGGGAATCTGAAAAAATTAGTCGTTCTGAAGTTGGTGATGTATCAACTCGCATCTATGGTAATGCATTTAAAACCAGATACATTCCAAACTTCAATGGATCTGGAACAATTTATGTTGATACAACAACGACATACAGTGAAACTGATGTTTATGATGGATTTGGTTCTATATTCTCTGTTGGTGGAGCAGCAGAATCCTTCACAGTCAATCCAGACGAAGAACAAGTTCTATTCTCCTTTAGCGGTAAAGCACAAGAAAGAGTTTCCATTACAAAAGTTGAGCAAGTTGAAATTGATATTTCTGGTGAAGTTTCGAATGTTTATCTTGTTAGATTTGAACGTGGAGATGGATTTATTAGAACTTCTGGAGTTGGCAAAACCAACTTCTCGCTACGCCACATTGGTTCTGGAGTTATTACCAATCTTTCTGGTGCAGCAGAATCTGTTGCATACAATCCATCTGAAGAACAATTATTGTTCTCAATTAGTGGATCTGCAACTGAAAGAAATACAGAAGCATACCGTGGCGAAGGAATTCTGTACAGTGCATCTGGTTCTGCAGAATCAACTGCAGTTGTACCAGAAACACAAGTTTCTACAAGCGAAGCACAAAACTTATTTAGATTTATTGGTAATGATGTAGATTCCAAATCCAAATCATACTCTGGTAAAGGAAATCTATTCTCTATTGGTAATTCTATTGATAGAGAAAGATTTGCATATGAAACTACTGGCACAATTTCTGTTGGCGGATTTGCTTCTTACGCTGAAATTAAAGCGTATGAAGGGATTGGAAGTATATCTACGTTCTCTGGTGCTGCAGAAGTTTCTTCAACTGCAGAATCGTTTACGGTTGATATCAAACTCACTGGATCTGCCAGAACTTCTGTTATTACTCCATACAATGGTAGTGGCGTTGTATTTGCAATTGGAGGATCTGCAGAATCTGCCACGATTAATTATCAAACTGATACATTATTTAAGATTTCTGGATTCACAAGAACTGCGAAATCCAAGTCGCATGATGGAGAAATTGATATTAATCTTCAGGGATCAGCAGGTGTTTCGTTCACTAGAATACCATATGTTGGTTCTGGAAATATTAATTTCTATGGTCTTGCACAACTCAAAGAATCAAATGTTTACTTTGGTTCTGGTTCCATACGCAAGCGTAGTAAAGCAGAAGAACCAACAGTTGGTCTATCTCATGTTGGTTCAGGAACTGTCAGAATTTCTGGTGAATCTAGATCCGTCATTTCTGTTGGGTATAATGGATCTGGAAGAATATTCGAATTTGGTAAAGCACAAGAAACATCTCCAGCAAGCAAATATTCTGGATTTGGTGTACTGGTTGTCACTGGTCAATCAATTAACAGAAAGGTACATGCTTCTCCACAAAGAGCATACGGATGGATTGTTTGATATTATAAATATTTTTGGTATCTTATAGAAATAATGACCACCCAGGTACAATTTAGAAGGGGTACTACCGCCGAGCACGCTCTATTTACTGGAGCGGAAGGTGAACTTACAATTGATACTGACAAGAATATGGCTGTCATTCATGACGGTCAAACTACTGGAGGTTTTGATGTTTATAGAGCTAGATGGGAGTACATTAATACATCACAAGTATTAGGAACCAGTTTGAGATATTTGGTTGATACTTCTGGTGGTCCATTAACTTTGACATTACCTTTGTATAACAATCAACTTGTTCCAAAAGCTGGAGACAGTATGGAATTTGTTGATGTTTCTTTTACATGGGATATAAATAATGTTACGATCATTGATCCTATTAATAGACAGTTTCAAAATACTTTTGAAGTCGTCGATTCACCATTAGTATTTGATCTGAAAGGAGCAAGAGTTCAATTAATCTGGGACGGCACTTACTGGAGGGTAATCGTATGACAATGTATATCAGCGATAGTTACAGATCTTCATCTGGTGGATCTAATTCCTCTGGGTTTGGATCTAATAATTATACTCTAGGTAATGATTTTACTATTCATGCCTTGCGTAGAGACGCTGATGGCATGTTGGTTTACACTAAAATTAGAAGTATTGATAGTGAAGTTGCCGATTTTTATAGATTGGATGGAACTCCTTATCTAGATATAGCAACTGGTGTCTACGACTATGTAGAAGAAACTACAGAGGATAAATCATATTACAATCATCCACAAGATAAATATCAACAGTACAGGTTTGATAGTCGTAAAGTGACATATTTTATTGATAGTGATGGTTATTTTGTTATTCGCTTCAACGAAGCATATAATCACACCACAGAAGGCCCCAAATAATAAGGAACGAAAATGGCAGATTTCAGATTAGGTAGATTAAAATTTAATTGGAGAGGTGATTGGACAGTCAATACTGCATATGTTATTGATGACATTGTAAAATTTGGCGCCAACACTTACGTATGTGTTTCAAATCACACATCAGCGTCCAACCAATCTTTCTGGTATTCTACCGATAATGGTAGATGGCAACTTCATACAGAAGGTATTTTCAATAAAGGAAATTGGGCGGCATCCACTTTCTACAAATTAAATGATATTGTAAAGTACGGTAATGTTCTTTACAGAACCATTGTTCCGCATACATCTGGCGCTAGTTTTGTAGAACCTAATTTTTCAGCGTATCTAGATGGGTTAAGATTTGAAGATACATGGAATAATACCGATCAATTCCAACCTGGCGATATCGTAACTCATGGTGGTTACAGCTATGTTGCAAAGACAATTAACGTAAACAAAGCGCCAAACCTCTTTTTAGATTCTGATTGGGAAATTTTAACAACTGGTTTCAAAGTTGTTGGCACTTGGAATGATTCTGCAACGTTTAAGCCTGGAGATGTTGTATTACTTGGTGGTAACTCTTACGTAGCAAAAGTTACTAACAGTAATAAAATCCCATCAGCAAACCCAACAGAGTGGAGTTTTGTTGTTGGAGGATTTACCTGGAAAGGAACTTGGACTACCGTTACAACTTATCAACCAGGAGACGCTGTATCAAGAAATAGCAATAGTTATATTTGTGTTGCTACTTCTACTAATAACACTCCAGAAACTGATGCTACAGGAACATATTGGAATTCCCTTGCTCAAGGAGCACAAACAAACGTATTAACGACTTCTGGTGATACTGTTTATCAAGCTGGATCTGGTCCTGCAAGATTGCCAATTGGTCAACAAGGTCAAGTATTAACTGTTGGATCAACTGGATATCCAGAATGGAAAGAAAATAATAAAACTGATCCTGTTTATTACGTCACAGTAAATGGTAATAATTTAAATGATGGAGAAAATATAACAAATGCATTTGCTTCTTTACGTCATGCTTGCGACAACATTACAGGTCCAGCAACAATTTATGTAAAAGCAGGAACTTATTACGAAACACTTCCTATTATTGTTCCAGAGCAAGTAGCAATTGTTGGCGATAACTTAAGAACTTCTGTTATTAAACCAGCTGTTGGAAATAGTTCTACCGTAAAACTTACTTTAGCAACTGTTCCTTTACCCCAGTATAGAGTTCTCGGAGCAACTGTTCAGGCTGGTGGTGGAGCACCAAAAACAGGTATGATTCTTGATGTTCAATCAGGAGGATCAGTAATTATAATCAAACCATTAACTGGTGGAGCATGGACAACTTCTGATACATTTGAAGCTGGCATCACTGATATTGCAATCACTGCTGTTGATGCAATTACTAATGAAAATTCCACCATGTTCTTCATGAGCAACAAAACAATGCTCAAAGACCTTGTGATGGATGGTATGAATGGATTTGTACCTTCTGTATCAGATCCAAAAGATATGAATACAGCGACCGTTAAAGGAGTATTTTTAAGATTAAATCCGAATTCTCCAACAACTAAATCTCCATATATTTCACAATGTTCTGCTTTTTCTAACACTGGTGTCGGAGCAATTGTTGATGGAAATGTACATTCTAAGTGGGAGGGCACAGCAACACCATCCAACAAATCCATGCTATTTGACTCGTTCACTCAGATTCACGAGCAGGGTGGAGTAGGATTCTGGATCACTAATAATGGTAATTCGGAAATTGTTTCTTGCTTTACTTATTATGCTCATATTTCTTATGCAGCAACTCGTGGTGGAAACATTAGATCCCTTGCTGGTAACTCTTCGTGGGGTAATTATGCTATTGTTTCTTCTGGATATAACACAGATGAGGCAACACTTAATGGAAATATTGATGGTAAAGAATTAAATTACACTACAGTTTCTTTAGTTGGAAGTTTCAACAGTGGTGAGAGAATCACTGGTCTAACTTCTGGAGCAATTGGTGAAATTATTTCTTGGCAATCCAGTGTTCAAAAACTTCTTTATAGACCTTTGAAAGGAACGTTTGCTCAAAATGAAGGTATTATTGGTCAAGAAACAGGAGCAACCGCCACTTTAGTTAATAATAGTTCAGCAAATCAAGGTACATCAGGATATACTTTTGCATTAAGTGGTCTATCTGCAGCTCCAAAGCCAGGTGGATCAATTGAGTTTATTACTGGTCCTGGTGGAGCAGGAGAAGATCCATTTACTTATGTTGTTGCTAATTCTTCTTACTCCGCACCATCAGGAAGAGGAACTTTATCTGTAACTAGAGGATTACTTGGTTCTGCTGCTGCTGCACATAATGGACTATCAACTTTAATTAGATATCAAACAGGAACTTCAACAACATTAACTGCACCTATTAGTTCAACTTCAGATTCAACAATTTATGTAACTTCAATTACTGGTATCACTATTGGTGGTTATATTATTATTAATAATGAAATGATGGGCGTAGTTGCATTCCCAACCGCAACTTCAATTACTGTAACTCGTGGTCAAGAAGGAACAACTGCTGCTACTCATTCATCTTCAGTTACTGTAAGAGCAATTCAAATTAAAGTTCCTGCACAAACAACAACTCTTCGTGATATGTTATCTTCCGATGGAACTATTAGAGTATTATCTTCTACTGGGGTTCTAGTCAATGATTATGTAAAACTAGATAATGAATTCATGCAAGTAACGAATGTTGCTACTGATACAACTGGAACAACATTGATTGTTCTTGCTCAAACTAAACCAACCCCATCTTACGATCAACAAGGATTTAAGATTAGATATCTATATTCTCAAGTAAGATTGACTGGTCATGACTTCTTGAATATTGGAACTGGTGGAAAAGTAACAACTAACTTCCCGAATTCTCCATTATCAGCACCAGCTCCAGGAAATGAAGTTACAGAGGCATTCCCAGGTCGTGTGTTCTTCGTTTCAACGGATCAAGATGGTAACTTTACTGTTGGACGTTATTTCAAAGTAAACCAGGCAACTGGTAGCACTACTTTGAATGCATCTTCGTTCGACTTGTCTGGTCTATCATCCCTACGTCTCGGTTCTATCGGAGCTCAGTTAGGTGAAAGCATTAGTGAATTCTCTGCTGATGTAACTTTATCTGCTAATAGCAATTCTAAAGTTCCTACACAAAGAGCTGTTAAATCATACGTGGACAAGAAAACCAAAACAAAAGGATTTACCTTCTGGGCTGGCGGAGCTTGATCAAATGGGGGAGTATTTAACTCCCCTTAGTTATAAATACTAATAAACAATCGGATTATTAAGGAGAATATTAAATGGCTTCTGGAATTTTGGGGACACAAACCTCATTAACTGCTAACACATTAACAACAATTTATACAGTTCCTGCTGATGTTACAGCATATGTAAACTTCAACGTTGTTAATACTAATGCAACTGCAGTTAACGTAAGAGTTGCTCTTGCTGCCGCTGCTACCCCAACTGCAGCAGAGTATATTGAATATAATGCTCAAATTGCTGGTTACGGAGTTCTAGAAAGAACTGGTGTCGCATTGCAGGCAGCGAAGAGAATTGTTGCTTGGGCAGATACTGCTGGAGTAAGTATCTCTGTTTATGGTGTAGAAGAATCTGCTCTTTGATAAATACTAATAAAGGAGATTAAAGTACAATGGGACGTTCACTTTCAGCAATATCTGAAACAAGAGTATCAGTAGCAGTAACTTCAAACTACTCAGCTTTAGCTAGTCAGATTTTGTTAATTGATACAACAGCTGCAACTTTTAATATTACTCTTCCAGCAAACCCTCTTATTGGAGATCGTATCAATTTTATTGATGCAGCTGGAAACTGTGGAACTAATAAAGCGGTAATTTTAAGAAATGGAAATAAGATTGCTAACTTAGCAGAAGATCTAGATTTTGATATTAAAAATGCATCACTTGGATTAATCTATACTGGTTCTGCTTACGGATGGTCAATCATTACTAACTAATATAGGTATATTCAGATGTCCAGTTTAAGAAATCTTTTAGATACAGCATCAACATCTCTATTACCTGTCGCCACTTATTATGGTCCTGGCAATTCTCACGAAATTTATTTTAGAGGTGCTCATTGTTGGGAATATAGTGATACCCACAGTTATAACAGACAGTGGTTTACTTGGTGCGTACCACCCAGATGTATCTGTAAAATACAGTTCGAAATTTGGGGCGGCGGCGGAGGCGGCGGTGGTTCTTGCTGTTGTATGACTAGTTGGCCAGCATATTCTGGACAATATCAAAAATGTACAGTTTGTGCAGCAGTTCAAGGAGTCAATCAATTGGATTGCTGCTGCTATGATATTTGCGCTGGATCTGGTACATGTAGAAATCCAGGCGGCGGTGGATACGATGGTTGTAAATCTTTTGTCGTTGGTCCTGGATTAGATAACTTCTGTGCTTGCGGTGGATGTCACGGTTATTCATGTTGTTTTGGTCATGCTTACTATGCTGGTGCATGTACAACTAGATTGAACTGGATGACTGGAGAACCATGGAATAGATGGCAAACAGATAAGTATTCTTGTGATTTAACTTGTCGTTCTTGCTGTAATCTTAGAGGAAAAGATTACTGGGGTGCAGTAGGTGGTTACAACCAATCAGATTGTCAAGATTGTGGCAACTGGTGCTGGATGAAGAGATTTGCTCCTTTTGCTCCAGGATTAGATGCAAAAATGGGAACATTTGCAACTGTCCGTTATCCAGAAATGGCTGATTGTGGTAGAAGATCTACTTTATGGTTGACAGGAAATAATGGCGGATTAAGTGGAGATTGCTTCAGAAATGGTCCTCCTGGCATGGGAGCGATGGGTTCCGACACTTACGGTGGTGGTTGCTGCTGTGGTAGTGAGGGCGCATATGGTCTTGTTAAGATTACATTATATTGTAAATCATAAGGGGGAAACATAAAAAATGGCCAATTTAAGACAATTATTAAACAAAGAATTTGCATCCACTGTTGCAGCTACTAACGGAAGCGTTGGTGCTTTTAACAAGGTAAGAGATGGCAAACAGTTTGTTTTTGCCCCCTATTGCAATTTAGAAAACTGCGATACTTCTTATCACTCTTACTGCTTACTTAACTGGTGTGTTCCATGTGGAACAACTCAAATTACATTTGAGATGTGGGGCGGCGGCGGGTCTGGTGCTGGTGCTTGCTGCTGCCAACAAGGAATGCCAGGAGGATCTGGAGCATATGTTAGAAAAACTTTAACAGGAGCTCAAATTCAAGGTGGTTGGTGTTATTCTTTATACGTAGCGCCACCAACTTGCTGTTCTGCTTGTTGTGTAGGAATTCAAGGTTGTAAGTCGTGGATTACTGGTTGCAACTTATCTAACTTGTGTGCAGAAGGAGGATTGCCAGGAAAGACATGCTGTTATGCTTTCTGGTCTTCTGATTTTAGATGTTTGGATAGAGTTTATTGGACTGGTTGTGGTGGTTATGATCCTGTTACTAGTTGTGCTTGTGCATATGGCGGAGATTGTATGATTCCAGGAAGACCAGGATTCTTTAGAACTTATAATAGTGCAAATAATTGCTATGCCAAAATAGGATTAGCTTATCCAGCAAAATTAATTGACGATCTTGGCGGTCATATTATGTCTAATACTTCAGGTAATGCTTGTATTAATGATTGGACATATTGTATGGGAACTACGCCATGGGCATTCAACGCAAACTGTAATAATACATTACCTGGAGTTGGATCCCCATCTGCTACTAGTTGTGGTGGTGGTTGCTGTTATGGTTGGAGAGGTGGCGGAGGTTTAATTAGAATTACATATTGTTCTTGTTGGGTTGGTGTGAACGCTAACTGTGCATATCATTTCTGTAACTAAATAATTACCAATAAAGGAAGTAAAAATGGCTAGTTTAAGAACACTACTAGATATAGTATCTGAAAGTTCAATTGCAGCTGCTGCTCAACCAAACACAACAACAAAATTACCTCCATTTCCATCTACTGGTTATAGAGTTCAATACATCCCAGCTTTCTGTGGTGCAACTTGTCAAGGTTGGACAACTGATTATAACTATTATGATTATCCTTCTTGGACAGTTCCAACTGGAGTAACTGATGTTATTTTCGAAATTTGGGGTGCTGGTGGTGGTGGTGGTTCTAGTTGCTGTTGTTCGAGAGGTGTTCCAGGTGGTTCTGGGGCATATGCTTATAAAAGAGTTCAAGGATCTAGTATTGCTGGTTGCACCTACGCAATGGAGATTGGTCAACCAGGACAAGGGAGAGATGGTAATGCTTGCGGTCAACCAGGAGGAAAAACTTTTATCACAGGATATGGTTTAAGTAATTATTGTGCAACTGGTGGTCATGGTGGTTGTTCTTGCTGCTTTATGTGCTGCTGCACATGGTATGTCTTAACTCAGGATGGTGGAGCAAGAACTGGGTGCCTTGGTGGTCCTTGCGCTCTATTTTATGGGGCAGATACTGGCGCTGTTGGAAATCCTGGTGCAGCATTTATGTGGTGCTATGATAATCACTGCTGGAATAAGCAATGGTTCCCATATCCAGGCGGTCTTGTAAATGGTAAAGGAGGATGGTTACCAGCAACTCAATGTGAAAATAGTGGTTGTGGTTATTGCCTTCTACACAACGCATTGACACAACTTCCTTGGGGTGGTGGTTTCAGTGAGCATAATTATGTTCCTGGCGTTGGAGGAGCGACTGGATGGACCTGTGGTGGTTGTTGCTATGGTCAACAAGGAACTCCAGGACTGATCCGTATTAGTTACAAGTAATTATAAATAATCGTATAAAGGACACGTAAAAAGGATTATGGCAATCAAAACTATTTCAAAAACGTTTACTTATTCCTTACCAGATGATTACTTAGCACAAACATCTGAGTTAGGATTAACTGCGGAATGGACTTATGAAGGTCCTGAAAAACTTTATGTTTTTGTTGAAAATGCAACAGGAAATCTTCTATTTTCCCAATCATTCATTCCTACAGATGGATCCGAAGATGAAGAAAAAGGTGCTGCATTAAGAGCTGGTTTAGATTGTACTGCGGTTCTTCTAACTCCAGGATCAAATGATGAACACGCTTTAATTGCTTCACTATATCACGCAATCGATACTTCAAGAGCTGCTGGTTATCCTCAAAAAGAGTATAAAATTGATGGAGTAACATTATATGAGCGTCCAGATCCAACATCACCAGATCATACTTATGAGCCAACAGCATTCAAGTATGATCTAGAAAAAGGTGAATTTGTTAAGCCATATGCATGGAAGCAACCATGGATTTCTATGGAGCAGCATGTAATGGTTAGAGATGCTATTCTTGCTGGAGCAAAAGAAGATCTAGAAAATGGAGATCTTCCAGAAGAAATTAAAGCAAAGATGCCAGAATATATTGAAAAACTAGAGCAAACATATGAAAAATTTGCTGGTTGGGGAGTACACATGATTCCTTTCCCTGACGATCCTAGAACTCCTCAAATTGACGGATTTGTATGGTGATCTTTTGAAGAGGCGGTAATCCGCCTCTTTTTTTGTGCCTAAATAAGTATGTGTTAAAAATAAATCATTTATTAATTGACCCGATATGAGACCAAAATCATTTTTTGTGAACGGTGGTGCAGGCAGAGTATTATGTTCTATTCCAGCGTTTGAAAAGTATAAAGAAGACCATCCAGAGGAAGATTTCGTAATTGTCTGCGAAGGGGGAACTGATTTTTTTAAAGGTCATCCTAACCTATATTCGCACGTTTACGACAATTGGCACAAAAATCTTTTTAAGGATAAAATAGTTCATACCGATATTGAAACTCCAGAACCATATCGTATTTGGGAATACTATAATCAAAAATGTAATTTATCCCAAGCATTTGATATAGCAATTAATAAAAAGGGGATTAGAGATCTTCCTCCCCCAACAATCAAATTATCAAGAGAAGAAGAAATAAATGGTAAATTTGTTGTTACTGAAGTAAGAGAAAAAACTAAAAAAGAAAAGACGGTGGTTTTTCAACCATTTGGTCGCGGTGTTCAAGTAATGGGCAATTTGATTGTCGATTCTTCTGGAAGAAGTTTTGAATATAATAATGTTATAAGCATTGTCAAGCAATTACAGAAAAAATATTCTGTAATTGTTATGTCAGAATTGCAATTAGATTTTCAATTAGAAGGCGTAAAAGATCCAGTAGCTGCTCCTTCTGGAATGCCAATCAGACATTGGGCAGGGGTAATTAAAGAAGCAGATCTTTTCATTGGTTGTGATTCTGTTGGTCAACATATTGCCCATACCGTAGGAACTCCAGCTGTCGTTGTTGTTGGATCTACGTTTAAAGAAAATATTTCTTATCCAAATTCTGATAAATTTGAAGTTCTTGATATGGGGGAGGGTCTTAGAATTTATGATCCAATTAGAATTTCTATGGATGAAGAATCCGCCAGAACAAATGATGGCATTATGGCAATGAATGATAAAGTCGAGGAAGTCATTTTAAAATCAGTTGAAAAATTGATGAATAAATACTATAAGAAACCAACAGTGAAGGTAATTCTTCCGACTCAAGAACAATCTTCTTCATGTTGCCCCCCAACATTAAATCAACAACCTTCTAATAATCCAAACATTATCCCAGCATTATTAGAAAATTCTAATCAAAATATTTTAGATAAAATTAATAAATCTTCGGCATCTGGGTTTGCCAACACTGTAAACATTAAAAAATGATTTGAGGTATATAAATGACAATTATTGCATCCGTTGCTCGTGGTCATAACGGCAGCACGACATTGCTTGTTGATGGAGAGGTTGTTTTTTACTTAGAAGAAGAGCGCCTGTCTAGATTTAAATACGATGGTTCTCCTTTATTGGGTCTTGCCAAAGTATTTGATTATGTTGATCATATTGATCATTTAGTTGTTTGTCACACTCACCGTGCTGGATCCAAACTTGATTGGACTGGAGAAGACATGTATGAAGGATGGGTGCGAAAACTTGCCAAGAAAAAATTTGAATTTGAAACTCATTTTATTGATGTAGCGCACCACGAAATGCACGCTGCGTGTGGTTTCTACAATTCTGGATTTGAAACTGCTGCTTGTGTGATTGCTGATGGAGCAGGAAGTTTTCTTCAACTCGATGGTTGCCCAGATATTTCATACGAATTTGAAACTATTTTCCAAGCAAGTTATCCTAATACGTTTGATACAGTTTATAAGCATATTGGAACAAAAGCAGCAATAGGTTTTCATGAATTAGAATCTGGTGTTTTCCTAACAGAATACCCAGGTTTGACAAAGATGTATGAAGCAGTAACTCAATACTGTGGATTCCCTGCTATTGAAGCTGGTAAACTAATGGGACTTGCTCCATATGGTAAACAAAATGATGAATTGCCTTCCTTCTTTGATGGTGAATATGGGAATAGAAGTTTAATTATTCCTACCTATCCAAATGCTGCTCAAATTAATATTCATCGTTATCCAATTTTAGCAAATGATGTTAAGCAACATGTGAATGGAATTAGTGAGTATACTCAAATTCAAAAAGATTTGGCATATAAAATCCAAGAAGAATCATCAAACAGAATGGTTCAACTAATTCGTAAAGCACACGAAGAAACAGGAGAAAAAAATATTGTTGTCTGTGGTGGATACGGATTGAACTGTGTTGCTAATTATAAGTATTGGAAAGAATTTCCAGATCTTAACATCTATTGTGAACCAATTTCTCACGATGGTGGAACTTCAATTGGCGGAGCAAAATATGTTTGGAATGAATTGACCGAAAATACCAAAACTCAAAAACAATCTTCTGTTTATTATGGACCACAGTATTCTCCAGATACTTATGAAACTGATTTGAGCACTTGTGGAGTTACTGATATCAAAGAAACATCTTATGATGAGGTAGCTGCTTTAATTAGAGAAGGTAATATCGTTACAATGTATCAGGGTCGTTCTGAAGGTGGTCCTCGTGCTCTTGGAAACCGTTCTATTCTGTTTGATCCCACCATTAAAGATGGTAAGGATATTGTCAATGCTGTAAAGCGTCGTGAATGGTTCCGACCTTTTGCATGTTCAATTAAGAAAGAAAAGGTTCATGATTGGTTTGATCTTGCTGGTCGTGATGAAACTCCACACATGATGTATGCTGTATCATGTCTAGAAGGAGTAGAAGAAAAAATACCTTCAGTTATTCACGTTGATGGAACTTGCCGCATTCAAACGGTAACTCCAGAACAGAATGAGCACTACTATAATCTGATTGATGCATTTGAAAAACTGAGCGAAGTTCCTATTCTCTTCAATACCAGTTTTAATCTTGGAGGAGATCCTTTAGTAGAAACTATAGAAGACGCAGTAAAAACTTTAAACAATAGTGATATTGAATATCTTTATTTGCCAGAAATTCAAAAATTAGTAAAAATTAGTAATAAAAATAAAGAATGATTTATGTGGATACTTGGGGTAAATACTGCACATGATAGTGCCATTTGTTTAATGCGGGATGATAAAGTTGTTTTACATCTCCAGGAAGAACGAATATCACACAAAAAACATGACAAAGAAATAGTTTATGTCATTGATTTAATTTCAAATTATACAAATCAATTAGATTATGTTGCATTCACCCACTTATATAATCATCAAACAGATTTTGGAACATACTACAAATTATTTGCAAAGGCAGGAATAACAGTAACAAACTATGTAAATTTGAGTGAATATCATCACGCTTTACATGCAGCATGTGCTTTTTATAATTCTGGTTTTGATGACGCTGCTTGTGTAGTAATCGATGGTGCAGGTTCTGATTTATCATTTGGTAAAGAAAATGAATCTATTTTTGATATGTCTTTTCCAATAGATTGTAATTGTGTTTATAAATCTGTTGTTGGTTATGGTAACATTCCAGTTGATAATGAAGAACACGAATTCGTAGATCCTGTTTCTAGAATTAGTGCTGGCATGGTATATTCTGGTGTTACAGAATATCTTGGTTGGGATGGTTTAGAATGTGGTAAGACGATGGGATTATCTTCATATGGAACAGAAGATAAAAATATAAAATGGATGTTATCCGAAGATGGTGGTAATAAACAATTATTTAATTTGTTTGATTACAATCAATTCAAATTTGTTGGTGTGAGGATGAAGCAGTATGAATATCTTTCTTATTCCAAAGATGAAGATGATTTAGAACGAAAGAAACAAAATCTTTGCTATGTTCTTCAAAAAGAATTTGAATTGTATATTATGCAATTGGTGTATAAAGCACTATCACTTACAAATAAAAAAAATATAATTTTAACTGGTGGGTGTGCTCTTAACTGTGTTAGTAATTACAGATTACTAAAGAATCTTCCCAGCGACGTAAATTTATACGTAGAACCTATATCTGATGATTCTGGAACTGCAATGGGAGCTGCCAAATTAACTTACTATAAACATCAAAGCAAAAAATATTTACCAAATTATAAAAAAACAAATATTACAAATTTATATTTTGGTCAACCCATTAATTATGAATACAATTTGTATGAATGGGAAGTGCAATCTGAGTGCTCTTCAAAAGATGCGGCACAATTAATTGCTGATGGAAATATAGTTGCTTTGTGTCAAGGAAGATCTGAAGCAGGTCCTCGTGCTCTTGGCAATCGTTCTATTCTTTTTGATCCTAGAAATCCTAAAGGAAAAGATATAGTTAATAAAATTAAAAAAAGAGAATACTTTAGACCATTTGCTGGAACTGTTTTATTAGAACATGCTAGAGAATGGTTTGATATGGATAGATTGAATGAAAGTCCTTTTATGATGTATGCTGTTGATGTGTTAGAATCAAAAAGAGATTTGATCCCAGCAATAACTCATGTAGATGGAACGTGTAGAATTCAAACTGTAACTAAAGAGCACAATTTAAATTATTATTCTTTAATCGAAGAATTCTATAATCTCACTGGAGTTCCTATATTATTCAATACATCATTTAATTTAGCTGGCGATACAATCGTAGAAGATTTAAATGATGCCTTTAGAACCATGAGAAAAAGTGACATTGAATATTTGATTTTACCTGAAATTAGTAGTATGATTTATTTTCCAAATGAAAAAAATCTTTGTTAATGGTTGTTTCGATGTCCTGCATCCAGGACATATAAAACTTTTTAAGTATGCCAAATCTCTTGGAGATTATTTAATTGTTGCTATAGATTCAGATGAGAGAGTTTCTGAGATGAAGGGCAAGACAAGACCAATTTTTTGTCAGCAAGATAGAGAAGAAACTTTACAGGCAATAAAATACATTGACTCTGTTTATATTTTTAATACAAAACAAAATTTAGAAGATTTGATAAAATCCATAAATCCTGATATACTAGTAGTAGGATCAGATTGGAAAGACAAAGAAGTTGTAGGTCAACAATATGCAAAAGAAGTTCGGTTTTTCGACAGAGTTGGAACTTTCTCCACAACCAAAACAATACAAGGTTCTTCTTATAGGTGATTCTTGTATTGATAGGTATGTTTATGGTAAGTGTTCTAGATTAAGTCCAGAAGCTCCAGTGCCTATTTTAGAGTTCTCAAAAACATATCAAACTATGGGTATGGCATGGAACGTTCGTTTGAATCTACAAGCATTTGGAATTGAAGTTTACATGATAACCAATAGTAATCGTCCAATTAAAACTAGATATGTAGATGAGAAATCAAATCAACAACTCATGCGATTGGATGAAAATGATATTGTTGATGAATTTAATTATGAATTACCAGATCAAAATCAATATGATGCTTTGATAATATCCGATTATAATAAAGGATTTTTAACACAAGAAAAATTATTCGAATTGGTTGATTGGTTTGATGGTCCTGTGTTTGTTGACAGTAAAAAAACTACTCTCCCATCAGATTGTTATCTAAAATTGAACGAATTAGAAACTAATCGTTTACAAGGTGAATATCCTTTTTTAATTACTACAAAAGGATCTGATGGCGCAGTTTATAAAGGAAAACATTATCCTGGAGTACCAGTTCCAGTATTTGATGTAGCTGGTGCTGGAGATACATTTTTAAGTGCTTTGGTTTACTTTTATTTAAAATGTGGTAGAATAGAATGTGCTATACCATATGCTAATAAGGCAGCTGCCATAGCAGTTCAAAATAGAGGAACTTATATTCTTACATCAGGAGACGTAAATGATTTATGTAATTGATATTGACGGGACAATTTGCGACAAACCAGAATGTAGAGAAGATGGAGATTATGAAACAAGTATTCCCAAACTAGATAGGATTCAAAAAATTAATGCTTTATATGATGAGGGACATACAATTAAATATTTTACCGCTAGAGGAATGGGTAGATATGATAACTCAAGAATTCTTGCTCAAAAACATTTTCAAGATTTAACTTATGTTCAACTTAAATCTTGGGGTTGTAAGTTCCATCAATTAATTCTAGGCAAACCAGCAGGTGATATATACATTGATGATAAAGGAGTAAACGCAAATGAATTCTTCTGATCTTAATATTAAATTAGTTCCAAAGGGGTGGGGATTTGAAAAATGGATCGTAAATAATGAAGAGTATTGTGGAAAACTTCTTTATATGGTTAAGGATAAAAAGTGCTCTTGGCATTTCCATGAGAAAAAAAGAGAAACATTTTATGTTCAGTCAGGAGCAATCAAATTATTTTTTGGAATGACTGATGATTTTAGTCAGGCTTCTTACGCAATTCTAAATGCTGGAGACAAATTTGAAATCCCTAGGGGTATGCGTCATCAAATGATTGCTCTTTTAGATACAGAATTATTTGAGTTTTCTACAACTCATTTCGATGAGGACAGTCACAGAGTTATGAAGGGCGATTAATATAATCTTCTACAGTGGTAAAATTGTAATCAATCCAGTTCATATTTGCACGAGTATTGTTTTGATATTTACCTTTTAAATTTGAGGGGAAGGGAATTGTTTTAATTTCCGCCCCCTCTTTTTTTGCGACCAATTCTGCAATTGTTTGAAATGATTTTGATACTCCTGTTCCCAAATCATAAATTCCAGAAGGTTGAGTTTGATTTAAAACAATATTAACTATATCACCAACGTAAATGAAATCACGATAATAATTTTCTGATCCTTCAAATACTTTTATTTGTTTTGTTTCTTTTGCTTGCCAAGTAAATTTACTCACTGGACTTGCTTGATCTTTTTTGTGATTTTCATTTTCTCCATATACATTAAAAAATCTATATCCACAAATGTTTTTAAATTTATCTAAATTGTCTTGAACATAATAATCAATTTGAGTTTTTGTAATTGCATAATAATTTAAAGGGTTGACTTCTCCACATTCTGATAGTCCATAAACAGAAGCAGACGATGCATATTTAACTGGGATTTGATATTCAATCGCCTTTTCAAACAAAGCAATAGTATATTCTACATTATACTTGTGCAATTTATTAATATCTTTTTCAGTAGTTGAAGATATTGCTCCTAAGTGTATTATTTCATCTATCGTATCCCAACTTTTGAAATGCTCTAGAACAGGAAAAGCATTAAAATAATCAACAGCTACACTATCTCCTATAGTGCTAGCAAAATGCTGACCAATAAATCCTTTACATCCAGTAAGAAAAATCATATTTTCAACCCATTTATAAATAAGTATAACATAGAATAATAGCATCTTGTAGAATGCCAGTACCCACATTTGGATATTTAGCGTCCATTATTCCAACTAAAAAAACAAGGACAGTATTGCACGTTGCTCCCAATTCAAAAATTGTTGAGGGAACTATTACTGTAACTCATAAAAACCCATATCCAGTAAGAATACGAATTGGTGTCTCTTCTGGATCTTTGACATCTTTTAGCGCATCAAACTATGTAATTTACGATTGGGTTATTGATCCTGGGGAAAGTTACGAATCAAATACAATATATTATGGTAACAACCAATCATTAGTTGTTTATAGTGATGCTGATGATACTAGTTTTATCATTCATGGTGAACAACAAGATAACCCAACTAATTCTGGATTTTTAGCATCAGTTAAAATTCCAACTGCAAGACAAAAAAATTTACTATACACAGTTCCAGCAAATCAAGAATTAAATGTATCTTTGTTTGCAACCAACCAAGGACCAAATCCTGCAACGATAAGAATTGGTGTTAGTGATACTGGGATAAATTTACCTTCTGCAAATTACTTAGAGTATGAAACAGAATTAAATCCAAGATCGACATATCAAAGAACTGATATCAAGATGAGTGGCGGTCAAAGTTTGATCGTGTACGGAAGCACAACAGAAATTAGTTTTGCTGCTTATGGCAAATTTAATTATAACGTAATTAGTTCTGATTTGTCAATTGCTGGTAATTTAACTGTTGGTCTTGATTCAGATTTACAAGGAGATGTTACCGTTGGCGGAGATTTTTCTGTTACTGGTATTTCAGATTTTAGTGACGACGTTACATTTAATCAAGATGTTTACATTGAAGGTACTTTTAGAATTGGTCCGACTGGATCTCCTAAATTTACAGTTGCTCCATCCACTGGCAATTTAACTTCTAGTGGTAGTGTAACTTTATCTGGCGGAGCTTCTATTGGAGGTAATTTAACAATTAACACGAACAAATTCATTGTTAATTCAACAACTGGTGATACTACTATTGCTGGTAATGTTTCCTTGTCTGGTGGTCTTTCATCTAATTTAAACATTCTAAATAATAGGGTAATAAACGTAGCAGATCCAACCAGTTCATCTGATGCTGCTAATCGTAGGTATGTCGATAGTAAATCCATTGCCTTGGCAATTGCTCTCTCATAAAAAGGAAAACTCGGAGTTTATAAATGGCTAAAAGACAAATTAGAGATTATGTTTTTACACCAGGGGTTGCTGGTTTTGGAAGGATTAAAGTTCTTGATAAAATTTCCAAAGAGCAAATTTTGCTCATAACAAATACTACGGCAAATGAAATTCTATATTCATTTAGTGATCCTTTAAAACAAATTATAGTAGAATTTGATGAAACTACTTTAGGATCCGATCCAGATTTTCCTTACGCAAATACTCTATCGAACGGCGTAACAACGATTCATTTTCAATATAATACTACACAATATTCTTCAACAGATACTATTCAAATTTTTGTAGAATCAGAAGATTTAAAAATAAGACCATATGATTTTGGCACTGACGCTATTGAGCGTATGAGAATGGCGGCACCTCAATCTATGATTGACGCCGACTTTGAATATGGAATTCAACCAACAAAATGGCAAGCAATTGATTTGATGAGAGGTTACCCATCAATCTATGAGCAACCTGGAGCAGATTTGTCAGTTTCTGCTATAGTTACAGACGCTAGTAATGGGACTGGAAACATTGGTCCTTCATTAATATCAGTTACAACAGAAAATGATCACGGTTTTTCTGTTGGGGATCCTATTACTCTTAGAGGAATATCTGATAATGTTATTGGATTTTCAAAAGCAGAAGGATCTTTTATTATTAGTTCAATAACTGATTCAAAAAATTTCGCATTTTATGCAAAAGGAAGAGTTGGAACATCTCCAGCAACTTCTCTTTTTGCATCTGCCGTTCAATTAAGAAGAGCTGGATTCTACAGTGGATCTGAAATAGGTACTCCAACTTTTTCAATCGCTTCTAACGGAGCTAGTGGTCAAGTATCTACAAGAGGTGTAAACCCATCTGGTGCTAATATTATAGGTGTTAATACTGGCACTATGCCTCCAATTGGATCACCTTTATCTGGAACAGGATTACCAGCAGGAACTCAAGTTTCTGCTGTTGTTAATTTAAGTTCTACACTTGCAATTACTTCTTCATTTACTGCTCCATCTTCAACTATTATTTTCAACGAAACAAGTGGAATTGCTATAGGTTCCGCGTTAGATAATGGATCTGGAACAACAATTTTTGTTACAAATATTGAAGGTAACACTGTTTCTTTATCTTCACCATACACAATTAGCAAATCTGGTAATAGCTTCAACGCAGTTTCTACTCCTGGGGCGCCAGTTAATTTTGGACTTGGTAGTGGTGCTCAATTTAATGTAGATAGAACTAGTGGAGCTTATGTAAACGTAGCAATTAATCCAGACACTAGTTATTCATATATCATGGGAAATTATGTTGGTCTTGGGTCTGGCGCTGCTTTTGGAGTTGAAAGAAGAGGAGCAAATTCTGGAAACGGAACATACACAAATGTATTCAAAAATGCTAGTGGATCTGGTTATTCTGCATCTGAAACAATTACGATCTTAGGTTCTTCTGTTGGGGGGTCTAGTCCTGCAAACGATATTGTAATTACAATCTTAACGGTTACTGCTACTGGTGGTATAGACACATTCAGTTATACTGGAACTGCGGCAAATACTATAACAAAACGTGGTAGTAATTATACAATTGGAGAAAAAATTGTAATCTATGGTAATGCTTTAGGTGGTACTTCTCCTGCAAATGATCTCAATATTGTAGTAACTGGTGTATCTGGAAGTGGGGGTATTACAAATTTCCTTGCTTTTGGAGATGCTGTTCCTTCAACCAGACAATATAATTTCTTAGATGGTCCAACTAGCGGTTCTGGTATTAATGCTTCTTTTAATGTAACTAGAACAGGTAGTGGTAATAGAGTAGCTCAAGTTGATGAAGTGACAGTAGGTGGAAGTGTAGAGACCGATGACATATTTACAGTTACAATTAACGGAACAGGATATTCATATACAGCATTAGCTGGCAATACTTTAACTGCAATCAGAAATGGTTTAATAACAGCAATTAATTCTGGTCAATCTACAGTTTTTGCTGAAGTTGGATCTTCTCCAGAAAAATTAACTATTACTGCAATATCAGCTGGAACTGCTTTCACTTCTTCTGTTTCTACCACGGAAGGTGGTGGCGGCGCCGCAGATTCACAGACAATCACAAGAATTACGCTAACGCCAAATGAATCTGGAAATAGCAGCCCATCATATAGTGCAACAGTTGTAAACGGTGGTTCTGGTTATCAACCAAATGATACTATTACAATTTTAGGTTCGGAACTAGGTGGAACAACTCCATCAAATAATTTAATAATTACTGTAACATCCGTAAACGCTCAAGGAGGAATACAGGCATTTAGTGTTGCTGGTACAGCTTGGAATGGTAATGCTCAATTCTTTAATATTGGTCCTAACCCAGTTGCCTTTAATGCTACATTTTTACCAAGAATTGTTTCTGGTGCTTATTCTCCAACTGTTACTTCTGGTGGAACTGGGTACTCAATAGGATATCAATTTAGAATTGTTGGTACGACATTAGGTGGAAGTTCCCCTGCTAATGATATGATTATTACTGTTTCTAATATTAATGATTCAGGAGCAATTACTGAAGTTACTGCTACTGGTACTCCTCTTACTGGAGATACAATTGCATTTTTCCCATCAATATCATTAACAACTAACACCACACAATCATTACCAGCATCCACTACTCTTAACTATAGTGCTATTGCTAAAATACGTGCTCTGTTTACTGGTAATCATGGATTAGTTCCAGGAGATACTATTTTAACAGCAATCACATCAGCTGGAACAAATCATACTCTTGCCGCAGGTCCATTCTTTGTTGATGATGTACCAGCTTTAAATGAATTAATTTATACAGCAAGATCAACTGGTACAATATCAGTATCTCCATTAGCAATTACTGGTAAAATTTATGCTAGACCAGATAGTTTTTATACTCATAGACCATTTGACGGTGGCGTTCAACTAGGAACTGGTGGTCCTTCACATGGATCTCAAGCGATTCGTCAATCTAAAAAGTATGTTAGATATCAATCTGGTAAAGGTATTATGTATACAACTGGTGCTTTGTTTGCACCTAGTTATGATTTAAGAAGCGTCACTGCATCTGGAACTACAATTGGTAGCGTCATTACAGTTATTACAGATGATGTTGATCACGGATTGCAGGTAGGTGCCGAAATAGCATTATCTGGAATAAGAACTTCTGGTTTTGACAATCATTATACTGTTTCAAGTATTATAGATGAAGTAACTTTTACAGTTCTCGCAATTAATAATCTTGGTTCTACAACAGCAGAATTTGATATTCAACCACAAGTATCACTATACAAATGGAAAGGAGCTACTGTCCGTGCAGGCGCATTTGATGATCAAAATGGTATATTTTTCCAGTATGATGGAACAAATATTTCTGTTGGATTGAGATCTTCAACGTATCAAATTGCTGGAACAATTACAGCAACTCCAGATTCTAACGTGATTGATGGTCTCAATACAAAATTTATCGATCAATTAGTGGTTGGAGATAGAATTGTCATTAGAGGAATGTCTCATATTGTGACAAAAATTGATTCACAAACTCGTCTATATGTTAACCCAGATTATAGAGGAATTTCTACAGCAGCTAATATTAAAACTGCACTGACACGAGAAATCATTATTCCTCAAAATGAATGGAACATTGACAGGGCAGATGGATCTGGAAAGAGTGGATATAACATCAAAATCAATAAAATGCAAATGATTGGATTCCAATATTCATGGTACGGTGCAGGTTTTATCGATTGGATGCTTCGTGGTCCTTCTGGTAATTTTATCTTCCTTCACAGATTAAAAAATAACAACAGAAATACAGAAGCATTCATGCGTTCTGGTAACTTACCAGTTCGTTATGAAGTTATTAATGAAGGTCCAAAAGCAAAGTTAACTCAATTAGTTACAGCATCTTCAACTTCTTTGCCAGTCGATGATGCTTCTCTATTCCCATCTAGTGGAGTTGTATACGTAGATAATGAATTGATTAGATATTCTGATAAAACTAACACATCTCTTTCTGGATTAACTAGATCTTCGATTTTACAGAACTTTGTTGCTGGAGCAAACAGAACTTATACTGCTGGTTCTGCTGCTTCTCATACAAAAAATACAGGGGTCATTTTAGTAAGTAATACAGCAACTCCTCAAATTAGTCACTGGGGTTCTGCGTTCTTAACTGATGGAGGATTTGATGAAGACCGTGGATACATTTTCAATTACCAAGCAAATACAGTTAGTGTTTCTACAGCAAAATCTACTGTTTTCTTAATTCGTCTATCTCCTAGTGTTTCAAACGCTTTAACTGGAGATCTTGGAGAAAGAGAACTAATTAATAGAGCACAATTATTGTTACAAGGTATTGAGGTTACTACTCAGGGTGGATCATCTAGTCAGGGTGTTGTTATTGAGGGAGTTTTAAATCCTCAAAATTATCCATCTGATCCTTCAAACATTCAGTGGTTTGGTTTGAATACTGCTGGTTCTGGAGGTCAACCATCGTTTGCTCAAATTGCTCGTGGAGCAACAGTTACTTGGAAAGGATCTGCAACTCCAGTTACTGCTTCAAACGTTTTTGCACAGGGAACAACAAACTATGTTGTTTTCAATAGATCTGCTGTTACTGGTGTTCAAATTGGATGGTCTATTTCTGGTACTGGAGTTCCTGGTGGTACTACTGTTGTTAATTTTATTAATTATGATTCCTCTAGAATTTACATACAGTTTTCTCAGGCAGTAAACACTGGTGGAGCTGGATCAAGCAGTTACACATTTGCACCACAAGTTGCTGCACTTCCTGGCGAACAGGTATTCTCATTCGTTGCTTCTCCTGGTCAAAGAGATGAATTGCGTTTGGATAATTTAAAAGAATTGACAAACACTCCAATTGGAGGAAGAGGAACATTTCCAAATGGCCCAGACGTACTAGCAATTAATGCTTATTTAACTAGTGGAGCGGCGGTTACATCTACCATTGTTCTGCGTTGGGGTGAAGCGCAAGCTTGATATAAATACAACCAAATTTATAAATACCTCTAGGAAACTAGGGGTATTTTTTTATGGCGAAGCCATCAACCCGACAGGAGTTGAAAGAGTATTGTTTAAGAAAACTCGGTCACCCAGTATTAGAAATAAATGTTGACGACGATCAAATTGAAGATGCGATCGATGATGCTTTACAGTATTATCAAGAATATCATTATGATGGCGTAGAGACGATGTATTTAAAACACCAAATAACAGAGGAAGATTATATTAGATTCAATGAATCTAATGAAATCAACAGTACGTCAAATCCAGATTCTGCTACTTGGGAAAATAGAAATAACTTTATAGAAGTTCCAGATCACGTTATTGGTATTACAAAAGTATTTGGAGTTTCTTCCAACTGGGTTCGCAATGATTTGTTTGGTTTAAGCAACCAGTATTTCTTGATGGATATTTTTTCATTCTCATCTGGATTTGCTTTTGGTAATTTTGACATGACAAATTATTATATGATTCGTCAGTATTTTGAAACTCTTGATATGGTTGTAAATACTGGAGCTCTCGTACAGTTTAGATTTAACAAACGTCAAGATCGTTTGTATATTGATATTGATAAATCCAGAATTGTTCCTGGAAATTATTTGTTAATCGAATGCCATAGAGCTCTAGATCCAGAAGATTGGTCTAAAGTATATAATGATAGTTTTATTAAACCATATCTCACCGCATTGATTAAAAGACAGTGGGGACAAAATCTTATTAAATTTAATGGAGTTCAACTTCCTGGCGGAGTATCTTTAAACGGAAGACAATTATTTGAAGATGCACAAAAAGAGATTGATATTCTTATGGAAAAGAGTTCCTCTTACTATCAATTACCTCCAGTGGATATGATCGGATGAAAAGCATTTATTTTCCACAGTTTGGTGGCGTCAATAGTGAGCAACAATTAATTCAAAGTTTGGTAGATGAGCAAATAAAATTGTTTGGATCAGACGTACATTATGTTCCCAGAAAAATGTTGAGAGATTTGCCAATCAATGATGTGGTTCTTTCTGAGTTTAACACTCAGTATATGATTGAAATGTTGCTGATTAATGTAGAAGGATTTGGATCACCATCAGAATTTGTTAGTAAATTTGGTTTAAGAGTTACTGATGAAATAACATTTGTAGTTTCTACAAATCGTTGGAGTCAAATATTTAATAACTTTGATGATATTACTTTGGTTGATGGACGACCAAATGAAGGTGATTTAATATATTTTCCTTTAAACAAAACAGTTTACGAAATAAAATTTGTTGAACTAAGGCAACCTTTTTATCCTTTGGGTAAACTTTATTATTATACGATGACTGCAGAAATTTATGAACTAGGTAATGATCAGTTTGAAACTGGTATTCCTGAAATTGATGAGATTGAAGAAATTTACAGTGTTACTATAAATGTTGCAATGGATCCAACAGATCCTGGAGAATACATCCAAGGAGAAACAGTAACTGGTTCTATATCTGGAGCAACTGCGGAAGTAAGTTTCTGGAATCGTGATACAGATGTATTAATATTATTGAATAGAAAGGGAAGTTTCAATCCAGATGAAAATCTGATTGGATCTTTAAGTGGTGCCTCTAGAAGTATTCTAACAATTGATAATTTAACTCAAGAGAATGTTGGATATGCTGATAATAAATATATTGAAGACGAAGCCGATGATCTTCTTGATTTTACAGAAAGAAATCCATTCGGTGAATATGGAAATTTAACTGGTGATTTCTGATGTTAGGACCACATTTTTACAACGAAGCAATTAGAAAAACTGTAGTTTCTTTTGGAACTCTTTTTAATAATATAGAAATTAAAAAGAAAGATCCATCAACTAATGTTTTACTAGAAGCAGAAAAAGTTCCATTAGCATATGGTCCTCAAAAAAAATTTTTGTATAGGTTAGAAGAAAATTCATCTGGTGCAAAAAGAGTAGCAATTACTTTGCCAAGAATGTATTTTGAAATGACTGGAGTATCTTATGATGCTTCTAGAAAAACTAGTCCTATACAAAAATACAAAACAATCATAGATGATAATGGTACAGAAGTAAGAGTTCAATATGTACCAGTTCCTTACAATATGGAATTTGAACTTGGTATTATTGCAAAATCTCAGGATGATGGATTGCAAATACTAGAACAAATTTTACCATATTTTCAACCCAATTTTAATTTAACTATAAATTTCATTCCAGATATGAATGAAAAGAGAGATGTTGCGGTTATTTTAAATAGTATTGATTATGCAGATGATTGGACTGATGATTTTATGCAAAGACGAAGCATTGTTTGGACATTAAAATTCAATGCTAAATCTTATGTTTATGGTCCGTTCAATCAAGCAGACATTATTAGAAAAGCAATTATATATGAATCTTTGGGTGATGCTGATACTAACAGAAGAAATGCCAAGTTTACATACACTCCAAAAGCATTGACAGATAAAGATGATGACGGAGATATTGATGAGGCAGATGATCTACTTGTAACTGCAGATGATGATTTTGGATTTAACGAAGGTATAGAACTTCTATGAAGAATGAATTTGAAAAGAATATGGAACAAATATTTGATATTGATGTTTCTTCGGAAGAAACACTTGTAGTAAACCCAACGCTACCTGATAAGAAAGAAGATCCTACAAAAGATTATGAATATACCAGAGGTCAATTGTATGACCTCATAGAGAAGGGTCAGGAGGCGGTACAAGGTGCTTTGGAGGTTGCTCAGGAGTCAGGGCACCCCAGAGCGTATGAAGTCGCTGTGAACGCTATGAAGCAGGTCTCAGACATGACTGACAAATTAATTGATCTTCAAAAGAAGATGAAAGATCTTGATGCTCCAGTCAAAGGAAAAGGACCAACCACTGTTAACAATACAATGTTTATTGGATCTACTGCCGATCTCCAAAAGATGATAAAAGAAATGGGTAAAGAATCAACAGAATAATAAATAATAATAAAAATGTCTTACATTAGGCACGATAAAGATAATAATCCATCTTCACCACAACCATCTTCAAATTCAGTAACTCTTTATGCTGGAACTGAAGGTTGGTCAACTATTACATATGAGGTGTGGAATGGCGATTATGTGCCTAGAAATGTTGATAATACTGTAAGAACTCCTGGAACTTATCAAGCAAGAAATGCTGATAACACCCCAAGAACTCCTGCTGCATATCAACGTCACGATGAAAACAATAATCCGATATCAGCATAATGGCACAGTATAGCAAACACTACGAAGATTTCCTGCCACAGGAAAAAACAAACTTTGAGGTAGTCATGATTGCCGACAACTTCGGTAATCTTACTGCTGGAACTGGTGCGACTGCTGTTGATGCCTTTGGTCGTTTGAGAGTTGCCGAGACATTTACTCTAGGTGATTACAAGCATCTCTATGCTATTGACCCCAACTTCACCGACCTAAAATTGAATGGTGGCAATATTCAATACAGCACAAATAAAGCATGTGCTGTGATGACGACAACATCTAATGTTGCTTCTCGTGCTACTCACCAAACAAAGTTCTATCATCATTACCAGCCAGGTAAAT
>Ga0129333_10000042_pt1 | contig 68676 bp, 96 predicted proteins | sample CPB6_08_DNA_FD_94474 | JGI IMG/M metagenome (GOLD analysis project Ga0129333, IMG submission 94474) | Freshwater to marine salinity gradient microbial communities from Chesapeake Bay, USA - CPBay_Sum_0.6_0.8_DNA | ecosystem: Environmental > Aquatic > Marine > Coastal | place: USA: Chesapeake... | reverse complement strand
ATTGGCGATTACATTGGGGCTACTGGAGCTACAGGGATTACTGGGGCGACTGGAGTTGCCGGAAATACAGGTGCAACTGGTTTGACTGGAGCCACCGGATTGACTGGAGCTACTGGACCATCTACTGGAGTCGCTGGCGGCGACTTGTCTGGAAATTATCCAAACCCAACCGTAGACGGATTGCAGGGGCGACCAGTTAGCAATGCCACACCATACAATGGTCAAGTATTGCAGTTTGACGGAACAAGTTGGGTTCCAGGAAGTGTTCCATCTGGCGGCTCTGGTGGTGGTGGCGTAGTTTACTTCCTTAATTTCAATACATCTGCGGATTCCCCTGTTACAAACATCCCACAGACTCCCAACACATCAAAAGAACTTGGGATTACAGCAGAAACAGCAGCAACATCATACACATCGCCCAACCTTTCTACTGGAAGTTACGACCTTTTGGCATCGTTTGTTACAGATTTGAATGTTCCGTCTGCTACAGCAATCCCAGCAGGCATTTGGGACTTCAATATTTTTGCAACATCTTCAACAACGAATGCAGCCAACCAGATTTACTACAAGATTGAGATTCTGAAGTATGACGGAGTAAACGCACCCACGCTTCTTGCTACATCAAACGATACATACATTTACGATCCAACAGAGATTACGCAGTATGTAAGTTCGGTAGTTATGCCACAAACTACGATTCTGGCTACAGACCGTATCGTTGTTTATCTCTATGGTCGTGCGCACCAGAACAACAATCAGCTAACTTTCCAATTCGGTGGAACATATCCATCCCATGCGCACAGCACCATTCCAGGCGTTACCGGCAGCGGCGTTGTTAAGGTGGTCAACGGAGTCTTCCAAAGCCCAGCATCAACCATTGTAGACTCGGATGTTTCAGCTACAGCAAATATTGCCCAGACAAAGATTGCAAATCTAACGACAGACCTTGCTGGAAAACTCGGACTCTCCGCAAACAGCTATGTTATCGCCCGACCCGGAGACAATCTTGCCACCAAATACGGAGAGGCAAAAGTCCTGACGCCGCAAGGAAATGCCCGCAGCGGAACAAACCGCGCCAGCCTTATTGTCTTCCCTGGCACCTACTCCCTTGCCGCCGAACTCGCAATCGATACAGAGTTCGTGGACATCGTAGGACTCGGCGCACAGGTCCAATCACCCTCGGTGTTTGTCACCACCAGCACGCTGAATGTTACGGCGAACGACGTGCGTGTAAGTGGGATTTCTGTTGGTTCGCAGGAATTTAAGATTGGAAACAATAAGCCGTTGCAAGTTTTTGAAAATTGCACAGGCGGGGATAATAGCTTCGGTGGCAACGGCGCTACAGCTAGCGGGACATTCACGAACTGCAAGGGGGAAGAAGGAAGCTTCGGTGGCTACGCCACAGCCAGCGGGACATTCGCGAACTGCACTGGGGGGAATAACAGCTTCGGCGGCGGTGGCGGTGGCGCTACAGCCAGCGGGACATTCACGGACTGCACTGGGGGAGATGCCAGCTTCGGCGGTAGCGGCACAGCCAACGGAATATTCACGGACTGCACGGGGGGATATGGCAGCTTCGGCGGCGACAGCGGCACAGCCAGCGGGACATTCACGGACTGCACGGCGGGGGATTTCGGCTTCGGCGGCAACGGCGGCGGCGGCGGCACAGCCAGTGGCACATTCACGGACTGCAAAGGTGGGGCTCTCAGCTTCGGCGGCGATGGTGTACTTTCCGGAAAACTCATTTCCTGCCGCCTAACCTCTGGCTCATTCCAAACACCATCCGGCGCAGGCATTATCCGCCTATGCCTCGACGGCAACAACAACATTGTGAACGCTGGATAGTATATGAAAACAATTTACGGAACAACAGATGTAGAGATTAACGGAGTCCAACAGATCGCCGCTGGCGGCACAGGCGCGACAACGGCTTCCGCCGCCCTGGCCGCGTTGGGCGCACCAAGGTCATTGAGCAATGTTGTTAGCGGAACAGTTGTCACTGGAACACTAAATAACACGGCATCAAAAGCACTTTCGATACCTGCGAATAGCTTTACTACAAACGATTGCCCCGAGTTAATTGTTAGGGTTAGAAGGACTGGAGCCAGTTTGAACCAGTTCCAAACACGAATATATTGGAATACCACACCAGACATCGCTGGAACCCCAATTTTAATTGGCAGGGGTCCAAATGTTGTTGCAGGAAGCAACACATTGTATCTTTCAAGGCTGCTTGCAATAGTAAATTCCACAAATTCAACCAGCGTAAACGATGTGACAATTCAAAATACCACAGATTATGGAATCACAACGCCGATCCCACAGAGCCTAGCAATAGACTGGACTCAAAATGGATTTATAGTTGTGGCAATACAAAATTTATCTGTTTCCGATCAGACTTACTGCGATATAATTAGAATAAGATAATATGAAAATCAACGGGTTGGATGTGACTGGAAATTATTTTGAAAAAATTGACGACACTATGTGCCACGTAGAGTTAGATGGATGCATTAGGTTGGTTCACCTGAGTGATACAGAGTACTCTTCTATTGAAGAAATCGAAACCATTGTAACTGCAATTTAATGCCAGCACTTCCACAACTAGGCGACGGTCAAAACAACCTTCTCCGCAAGATTACAGAGAATACCTATCAAGGTTCTTTGTCTGGGCAAGGCTTCCAAATTCCACCGTTTGATGAGATTGACATCGATTACTACGGAAGCACAAACAATATCTTCCAAGTAGTTTACAAAAAAAACGGGGCTATCGTAAAAACTCTTACCTTAACTTATGTCGGAGGGGGCGTTGTGGATAACGACAAGATTGCCTCGATTAGCTAATGGCTTGGGTCTTCAATCCATTTACGGCAAAATTGGACTTCGCTGGTAGCGGAGGTGGTGGTTCCAGCTATATTGATGGTGAAGTTCAATACTACTCCAATTTGCCTATTCTAGTTAACAATCCTCCAATTGATTCAGCTTTTCTTGTTAGGGAGGCATCTGGGGCTTGGTTGATCAACCGCAAGCCAGCAGGCATCTACGTCCGTCTAGCTAACGCGGGTGCGCTGACAGACTGGACATACGCCGGAGCATTTCCAGATGTTTTCTCGGATGCAAATTTTACGGTTTACGACAACGCGGATTCTTCAAGGACAGTACAATTTAATTTAAACGGAGTAAGTCCATCAACGAACCGAACGCTATCTATCCCGAATCGTTCTGGAACAGTTGTTGTTTCAGATATTACGGCCGGCACAGGAAGCGATATTGTAAACAATATCGTTAGCCTTACGCAAGCCGAGTACAATGCAATTGTTTCTCCAGACACAGCAACTCTTTATCTTATTACTGATCCTTGATTTATGGCTCTTCTACAAAAAGCATATCTTGGCAGCACTCCACTTTTTAGGAACTTGGCGTGGTTTAATATTTTTGCACCAGTAATAAAAGATATTAGCGCGTTAGTAACAATTACAGCAAACACAAATGCAAATACAAAGGGACCGTGGACGCAAGTCATAGCTGCAACTTCAGAAAATTCATCGATGTTGTATTTGTCGCCAACCAATTTGGCTGTAACAGCAACAAATACAGCATCATTACTTGATATTGCAATAGGACCAGCTGGAAGTGAAACGGCAATTTTGCAAAACATAGCAATTGGTGGAACTGGAAATATTAGAATACAGGTTCCGATTAAAATTCCAAGTGGAACAAGAATATCAGCCCGCATGCAATCGGTTGTTCCAGGCGGAAAAACGGCCCAGTTGCAATTAATTACGATTGATGCTGGTGATTATGACATAACGCCTACCAGTGTTGATGTTATAGGTGGAGATACATCCACAAGCCAAGGAATCAGCTTTAGTGGATCAAGTGGAACATGGATTCAAGCAATTGCATCAACCACCCGTGCATATCGTGCAGTTGGGCTTGTATTGTCAAACAACACAAACGACAGCGCAAATATTGTTCTTTCTAGATTTGATTTAGGAGTTGGTGCCAGCGGAAGTGAAATTGTGTTTGGTAATATGCGTTGGACGTCGAATGTAAATGAGTTTACTGCCACTGAAGTGCCATTTTATAGCACATACGGTAGAAATATTCCTGCTGGAAGCAGGCTTGCCGTTAGGCATTTAATTGCAGCCAACCCCAACAGGTACGGATTCAACCTAATTGGAATTCCTTAATATGGAAAATTGGCATATTCTTTACGAAACAGATAGCGGCAACTCGGTAAGCATAGGTTCTGTAATTGTAGAAAACATACCGAGCCACCTAACGTCACTTCCAATTACAGACGAACAGGCGTACGGGCTTTATCATGGGTTGCTTTATTGGGATGAACAATCGCGCAGCTTGGTTGAAACCCAAGAAAACTTGACGGAAGCAAACAATTAACCATACATTTAGAAATAAATGAATATTGAAGCTCCAATCAGCAACCATACTCACGGATTTTTGGGTTCTCTGACCAGCTTGGTCGCAGTTGCGGTATCTTTCCTTCCGCACATCGAGGCGTGGCTGCGTATTAGTTCTCTTGCCTTTGGAACTGCCGCCGCGATTGTTTCCATATTTATTATGCTGGAAAAACGAAACATCGAGAGGAATAAGCGAAATGAAGAACATCATCGTTAAAGCACTTGCGCTCCTTACTGGAGCATCCAAGTCGGTTCTGAACTTTGTTCTGCCGATTCTCAAAGACACCACAAGCAAACTGCTGGCGGATTTGCTACCTATCGCACTTGAGGTGGTTTCTTCACTTGTAGACAGCAAGAAGACCGGAGATGAGAAGCGCAGGGATGCGTTTGTCCGCATCGAGACTGCTGCAAAATCTCGCGGTATCGAGGCTGCTAATTCGGTTATCAATCTTGCAATCGAACTCGCGGTGCAGCGCACGAAGGAGAAATGAGCGAAGAGACAAAGGAGTGGTGGCAGAGCCGGACTATTATCGGCGTTATCGTTCTTCTGCTTGCCCAAGTTCTGAAGTATTTCAAGGTTGATATCGTTAACGAGGAACTAACGGATATCGTTGTACTGGTGATGGACTTTGTGGGTGCAAGCCTTGCAATCTATGGTCGGGTTAAAGCGAGAAAGACAATTAAGCGAACGACGCCAGGCGGCAAATTCAACCCGAACGCAGAGGTCCGCAAAGCCAAGTCTGCCCGCAAGAGGGTACTCGGAATATTCTTTTTTCTTATTGTTGTCCAAGCGCATGCAATTCCATATCCATCCCACGTTTGGTATACAAATCCTATCAGATACTGCAATGTTGTGGATAGCCGCCACTTTCTTGTGAGGTTGGTTGACAGCCTAAAATTTAACATCTTGCTCTTTCCGTTGAGGGGCGAGATCAAGGGTGGCGCAGACTTCTAATGCGGTCTACTCTGGAACAGAAGCTGGAGATGGCTAGGTTTATCTTGTCTGTTGAGGCAAGAAGGGGACGTGACGGGAACCTAAGGGTATACAAGCTTCCCGCCGCAGATGGTGGTGGAACATACGAGGTTGCTGGAATCAACGATAGGTACCATCCGCAGGCTGCAAGTTTCATTAAAAGGCTGTTGGAGGAAAAGCGGTTCAAGGCTGCTGAAGAATATATCGTCGATTATCTTTTGCACTATACGGATATTGTTTCCAAGTGGACACAGCATGCTGCAATCGAGGCGTTCCTCAGAGACTCGGTATTCAATCGCGGACCCAAGGGTGCGCTGCGCATCCTACAGCTTGCAATCGGAGTGACGGATGACGGCAACTTTGGGCCTAAAACCCGCGCTGCGTTGTCGGAAGCGTTGAAGAACCCATCCACCCTACTCAAAGCATTACGACGCGCTAGGGAGGCGTATGAGCGCAAGGTAGCCCCGCCTGTAGGGGCAAGGGCTAAGTTCTGGCAGGGACTCGTCAACCGCTGGAACAAAGCCTACGAATTTGCCCAGCAATATATCATTTAACGATACAAAGCATGAACGAACAACAATACAAGATATTCATCTTCGCGATGCTATCCATCACAACATCACTACTAGCAGTATATGGAATCACCCAGCTTGTCCGCTAACAGTCCCGAGGAGGCAAAACTCAAGCAAGAGGTAAAGCTCTTGCGTGAAGTGCTTGCCAAATGTCTGAAGGCAAGGCAGATTAACCACGTAAGACAGATCATTAAAGAAAGCTATGGAAGGACGAGTTAAAAGCGCAATGAAAAGACTGGGGCTGTCTGGGTTTAACAAACCCAAGCGGACACCTGGAGCCGCGAAGAGCCATGTGGTCTATGCTAAAGAGGGCGACAAGAAAAAGATTATCCGGTTCGGACAGCAAGGCGTGAGCGGAAGCCCGAAGAAAGAAGGAGAGTCTGCCGCGTATCGCAAGCGTCGTGAGTCTTTCAAAGCTCGCCACGCAAAGAACATTGCAAAAGGAAAGATGAGCGCGGCTTACTGGGCCAACCGCGTAAAGTGGTGATATTTCATCAGCTTACGCACTCTGTTAAAATTTTGTTTGCATTCTGCTGACGAATAGCAGATATTCACATCAATGACGAAGCGGGTTCCAACAAGGACTCTGACTATTCACGATGAGAAGTGGAAGCTCATCTTCCGCGCACCAAGGGAAGGTGACGATCTAATGACGACCATCGAGCCAGACGATCAAGGGCTTTGCTCCTATGCAAACAGAACGATCTACATTGCCCCGAATAGCGAATCGCTCGGCACAGGGATACACGAGATTCTCCACGCTTGCTTCCCCGACTTGAACGAGGAGTCCGTCGAACACGCCGAAATGGTTCTTATGAAATACTTGTCCAAGTTCCCACAAGAGTTACACGCCAAAGAGGAGGGCATCGAGCTATGATTCCAAAGCAAGGTAGCTGGTGGACGTTCCGAGGCGACCAGCAAGGTTGCGGGAAGAACCAGCAAGTCTGCGAGTCTACAACGGGACACGTCGTTTCTTGGGGGGATGGGTTCTCTTGGTATGGCCCGACCCATTTGTTTTTAAAGTTGTTCACCCCAGTCGAAGATAAGGAGCAACTTGTATGAGCCTGCGCTACGAACAGTATTATTCTCTACACAAAACACGCGAGTTTCTACGCGACCTTTTGCACAGCAGCACACGCCCAAAAACTGGGAAGGAACTAAAAGATAGGGCCTATTCATGCTTGCGGCATTTTCCATTCCTCAAAGAGAACGGAGAGCCAATGTTCTCTAGGGACGATTTTGATTGTCCACCAATAAAACAATATGGCAAAGACCCAGAAGAAGAGCCGTTTCCAACCGTTTAATATCGGAAGGCAATGGAAAAAGTGGATGGCTGTTAGCTGTTCACACGGGGATCATATCGACCCAGAGGCAAGGGATGCAGTGCTTGCGTTCCAAGAGCGGTGGAAGCCGGATACGACGATCCACCTCGGAGACTTTATCGACATGGCTGCTGCCCGTTCTGGTGCGATGAACGACCCCAATGCTTCGGATAGGGCTGCTAGCGTAGCGGACGACCTCGCTGCTGGGGTTGACTTCCTATCGGAGCTTCGACCCAAGCACATCCTTTACGGCAATCACGAAGACCGTTTGTTTAAACTTGCGAACTCACCCAACGCTTTGGCCGCGCATGCAGCCACTATTGTTATCCAAGAAATCGAGAAGTTGGCAAAAAACTTGAAAGCTCGGACATATCCTTATGACATTCGCTCGTATTGTCCTATCGGTGGCTACAAGTTTATCCACGGGTTCATGTTTAACCAAGCGGCTATTCGGGACCACGCAGAGACGCATGGCAACTGCATTATGGGGCATCTACACCGAGTTGGAATGGAGCCTGGACGCACACTACAGAGCGCAACAGCATATTGTGTTGGAACACTTATGCGCCTCGATGCCGACTACGCTAAGACAAAGAGGGCAACTTTAGCTTGGAGCCAAGGGTTTGGCTACGGCTACTACACAGACACACACCTAACTGTAAACCTATGCGAAAGAAAACCGGACAATCCGTGGATGTTGCCTCTGTAAAAGAGGCATGGAACGCGTTCTTCCAACAAGAAGAAGCACTTACAAAAGAAGACCTAAACAAGCAAGGATGGCGGGATACAGGTGATATCTTGTCGGCAGGCTTGTCCAACTGGGCCTTGCGTTCGGCTGTTAAAGAGGGAAGGTTGGAGAATAAAAAGTTTTGTATTAAGGTTGGTATTGGTAAGCGCGACGTAAACTTCTACCGTCCTAAAATCTGAAGGCTCCGGTTAGGGAGCCTCCAGACACACACACAAAAAGCCAGCTAAACCAAAGCAAAAACTGGCTTGTTGCGGACGCTACTCGTTTGTTTCCAACGAGTCAAATTTATTCTTTGCGTAAACCGCTACCGCCAATGCAGACCAAGTATGCGACTTTAGCCCGTAGGTCGGACCTTGCTTGTCCTTGCTTCCCTGAGGGCCGATGAGATTAAGCAATGCTTGTCTGATATCCTTGTCTTTCGAGCGCATGGTTTTGCAGAGGAACATCTTGATATCCTTGCGGTAGCAGAGCATTGGTTCCTTGCGAGCTATCTCCCAAAACCTTCCAACCCAAAGGCATGTGTTGAACACGCTGGCTCCGACTGCCATCCCATAGCTGGCTACCATTTCAATGGCAACCTCGTCGTAGTCGCGTCCGATCAGTAGCTGGCGCATCTCTGCATTGGGGACATGCCCGTGGTCGATCACCTTCTTGCCGTCCCACTGCACGAATGCAGACATGTCTGGGCCTGGGTCTATTGCGAATATCGTCATATCAGATAGCCTTTCTCACGCGCCCACTTGCCGTTTGCTTCAATGTAGTTATGGCACGGGCGGCACACAGGCATCCAAGTCTCCTCGTTGTTGAGGTTGCTCCCACGTCTGGCTTTGTGGTGTATGTCGGTTGCCATAACCCCGCATATCTCGCAGTGGGGGTTGCATAGCAAGTATGTCTTACGCTTCTTGGAATACTCCGCAAGCTCTACCTTGTGCTTCTTGCTGACGGGATTCAGCCTGCCTCCACGCTTGAGTCCTACACGGCGCTTCAGCATGTCAAGATATAGGCAATGCAGATTGCCAGCACGATTAGGATTAGAACCGTGTCTGGCTCTAACCAATCTTTCCTTGGATTTTTCTTAGCCACGCATCCTTTAGCTTCTCTTTCTTCCGCTTGGCTTTCAATCTCCATTTCTTTTGATACGCCCTTCTATTTCGTTGCAGCCTGTAAGTATCTGGTATCGGACTGATTGCAACAAACACCTCGTGTGTAATAAACGTGTGTCCGTTCTTGCAGACCCTCCTGCGCCGAACAAATTGGTTGCCATCCCCGTCCACCAGTTTCCTGCTCTCTTTGATGTCGAGGTCGTCTTCGCATGTCGGGCATTTCATTCCTCAACAATTATTGTCGAGCGAATCCAGTCTCCAACCTCCAGATGTATCTGGCGCAGGGCAGAGGTTGCGGAATAGAGTTGCTTGCGCAAAGCTTCGCACTCGGCCTCAGTTCTATTGCTCTGCTTAAGAAGACTGTTCGCCTTGTCGTGAATTTCAGCGCCGACCAAGATGCGCTGTTCTACGATTTTCTTTAGCTCGTCGCGTTCTTTTATGAGTTGGTTTACCCAAATAAAGTATTGCTCGTTTTTCTGTTTGGCTTCGTTGTATTCGCGCTCCAATCTTTGGAAAGTTTCTTTTAGCGCAACCGACCATTGCCCATTGCTTTCCTTGATTGCCGCGTCTGTTTTTGGTGTAAGTTGGATGTTCATTTCCATTCTGGAACTACTGATTTCAGTTTAGATAGTGTGCAGTCATCTCCATCTGCCAAGTGGCGATTCTGTTCTAATGTGGCAATGATATTATGCGTTACATCCATCAACTTGCATTGAGTTAGAACTAACTCCCTGTGCGTGCGATGGTGAAACTTTGTTTCTTCATCCAACGCCTCCCTCGCCTCATCGCGCTCGCGCTCAAGTTTGCGGGCGAGAGCAGCATCGACAAGTTCAGCGTTTTCGCTCGGCCAATATTTGTAAGCCGCATCTGTTTCTGGTGTGTCGCTCACAACTCAGCCTTCCTCTTGAGGATTTTTACGATGGAGTCGAATGCTTCCTTCTTGTCCCAGCGTAACCCGCAAGTAACAATTTCGTGCCACTCCCCGAGGATGTAGGCTTCGTAGGTGGTGCGGCGGCAGTCGTCATCGCTGGCGTCGTATTGCCGGATCGGAAACCCGAGGAACTTCGGCTCGTTATTGGGGAACAATAACTGCGAGCGGAGGGTCTGCACCTCGTTGCGCAGCGCCTCGATTTCGTTCTGTAGCATGACGTGGTATGGGACGGTTTGCTCGCTAGTCCAAGGTTCGTCTGCTGCCCTGCTGAATCCGGTGCGCTCAAGGTCGCACTCGGCTGTCATTTCGTTTGGTATGTTCATCAAAAAAGAAGTTGCACTGTATGCACCGATGTGTCAAATATCTTTTTCAAATGACAGGTGACGCCACATCCAAAGCCGCTTTAGCAGCCATCCTCGCCAGAACCGCAGTCGAAGAACTGGAGATCGGGAATCTGCTGGAGGGGTATAATTGTATTCTCAAAGCCCAGCACCAAATCAACGATGCCATCCGCGTTCTGGTGGAAGTGATGGCAGAGATACCCGAGAAGGAGTTTGCTATCGAACTATGAACCAGTCTGTGAGCGAGGACGCGGGAACATGCTTGGAGTGCAGCTACCCGCTGGAACTCGTTCGTCCAGGCAAGGTGCAGTGCAACTACTGCGAACTTGAGTCTATGTATGAAGAGGAACTCTACGACCACGCCAAGACCCGTCGGACACTTGAGGCCATGATAGAGGAGAACGACAGGCTGCAAGGCGTGATAGCCGACTTGATGCGCGGGAAGGATAATGCTTGTTCAACAATAATACTTGACCAGAAATGAACGGATGATAGGTTGATTCCCGTGCGGAGAGATTCGCACCGCCTGCGTGAAGAACAGGCGTTAAGCAAAAGAAAGATTAAATCGAAACAATGAGAAACAAATCGCGGCTCCTCTCTGTTATTCTTCACCCGACATTCAATCGGTCTTTCTGCGGAGAGGGGCTGCGGCCCTCATAGACTATGGAATACCAAGTGCAGGAATACGAGCGCTGCGACGTAATGCAGGAAGGCAGCATCGAAGATATTTTAATAGGCGTAACCAAGCCTTCAATAGACAGGCTGCTCAAGATGCAAAACCCAGGCGACTGCATCGCCCTATACACGACATACTGCTACGTCAGAAAGTGGCAGCACAACTCAAACGTGTGGGCCACTTCTGAGTATATGATGAAGGCGCTGGACTGGGGTAGAGACAGGTTCTCGAAAGCTAAAAACCAGCTACTGGAATCTGGCTTTATAGAGGACGTAAAGGTTCTTGGTGATGGAAACAAAATAACAAGGCACTTCGTCAAAATTCGTTATGCAATGAAGGCCACCATGGGGAAATTCCACACTGCGGAAATCCCACAGGGTGGAAAACCCGCAGACAAATGCAATGTAATAGTAGATGAAATACCCTTTAATGGTAATGAAATAATAACACGGCAACACGAGAAGGCTATTCTTAGCAAGATGCGGAAAATGAGTGATAGCTTTAGGGAGGTTGTTAAAAGGAAATCGAATGTTATTCACGAACAAAATTCGGATGGTTTACTATTTCCAATAAGCCAAGAAAAACCAGAGCAACCCAAACGCGAAAAGCTGGAAGCATTCAAAACCCGAGCATGCGGACTGATGGGGAGAAGAACATCAACCGCGTGGAGCGTGAAAGAGCTTCGCCTTTGCGAACCACACCTCGACACAACGGACGAGGACTGGAAATATCTGGAGGCTTACTACGCCAACAGAGGGCAGAAAGACTTCTACTGCCGGAAGAATATGGAAACCCTCCTCAACAACTGGGCTGGCGAGATAGACAAGTCACGCGAGCATGCGTTGTCGAAAGAGAAAACAGACTGGGATACTTGGAAACCAAACGAATAAGAAAATGAAAATACTCATAATCGACTCACACAAGGGCTTTCCACATGAAGACGTCACCAACCTCCATGTGAGAAACGCGAGGGCCATAGCGGCCCATATAGGCGCAACGCTGGTGTCTTCACACGCTGGAGCAGATGCAATAGCCCAACAAAAATGGGATGCTATCATTTTTAACCATGCTTCAGGATACTCTAACGTGGATTACAAATGCGTAGAAATGAATCCAGACGCCAAGCTATTCTATATTACAAACGAATACAACTTGGGCGAACCTCAGTTACTTTGGATGGCTGCAAAGTCTGGAAGAAAGTATGATGTGATAGCCAACCATCCAGCAGAGGCATCCAAGGTTGTGAAGAAGTATGTCAATGAGTGGAATATCATCAACCTCAACTCAATCATATTCAATCCTACGCAGATTGTAGCAGAGTCATCCTTGTTCCCAATAGAGAAAACAGGTGTGGTGTATTACGGATCATTCCGAGCTGGAAGGAGGAAATACTTTCAAAAGTATTTCGACAACAGAATATACGTATCAACAAGCAAAGATAATATCCTCAAGTTCAGCGAAGTTATTCCGAATCTTAAATGCAAGTTCATCGGGAAGCTGAAATGGAAGCCAAGACCACAGTTGGAATCGTTTCAATACTCTCTTTATATCGAAGACGAAAAGACGCACACCCACTACAATCATTTAGCCAACAGATTTTACGAGGCGATTTCTTGTAGGACAACGCCTGTATTCGACGAGTCTTGCAATGGGACTATAGAGAAAAGCGGATACAACATAGGCGAAGAATACTTTTGCTCTTGCCCAGATGACTTGCATTCCAAACATAATCTTCAATTCAAAGAGGAGTGGCTGGTTCGCGCAGCCGAGGAAAGACAAGACACACTTCAAAAAATCAAACAGTTAATCTATAAATGAAAACACCGATATACACACACGGAGAGATAGGAGCCTTATCCCTCATCGCCAACGACCCTGCCATTCTTGGAACCCAAGTATGGGAATCAGACTACTTCGCAATAGAGACGCATAAGAGACTCTTCCAAGCCTTGCAATCCTCCTTCCACAAAACAGGGGACGCGAGCGAGTTCAGCGCCGTTGCGGAACTGGAGAAGTCTGGATACTTGCAGAAGATGGGAGGCGATGACGCGGTTCACAAAATCCTATCGGCACACTACGTAAAGCCAGGTGACGTCGCCAAGCAGATGGCGCACGACTACCGCAAGGAGTTGATCCGATACAAAGGCTACCGCGACACACTCAAGCTCATCGAGGAGAGTATCCCAGATATCGAGAACGCGAACGCCAACCTCCGCGATTTGGGGGACAAGATTGCAAACTCGTTAAACGATAACGCGCCTACCCAAACCTCCGTAAAAGAGATCGCAAACAATCTGATCGACATTATGGAGGGGAAGGAAGACCGCAAGTGCTACCCTACTGGACTCGTTTACTTGGATAGAACGATGAAGGGCGGCATGCACGGCGGGGAACTGCTGACGATTGCCGCGGAATCGGGCGGCGGTAAATCCATCTTTATGGTTCAGGCCGCGCTGGCGAACTTGCAAGCTGGCAATCCCGTGGTTTACTTCTCCCTTGAGATGGACAAGACCGATGTATTTGAACGGATGGTAGCGGCAACCGCGAGGATACCCGTGCGAACCTCCGAGGAATACAAGACGGGTCACATCAAAGAACTCCCCTCCATCAGCAACGCAATCTTCTCGCTCCAGAAGCTGCCCCTAACAATCGTGGACGATATGTTCACCCTCGACGAAATCTGTGCCGAGGCACAGCGGCTTTCCATGCTCGGCAAAGCATCGGTAGTTCTCGTGGACTACCTACAGATTGTCGAGAACGATGGGGATAATCGCGAGCAGGCGGTATCCGACATCGCAAGGAGATTCAAGAACCTCGCGTCCCGAATAAAGGCTCCCGTCATTACAGGTAGCCAGCTAAACGACGACGGCAAGCTCCGCGAGTCTCGGGCGATCAAGCAGCACTCAAACCAAGTCATCTACATTAAGCACAAGGAGGCCAAGTCGTGCGTGTATGTTGACAAGAATCGGCGCGGTCCGAGGGCATATCAATTCGATATCAAAATGGACGGCGAGATCAGCCGACTCACAGAATGACAACCGACGAAGCATTCCGAAAGGCATACTGGCTACTCGACAAGGCCCAGCAAATCTGGCACCTCGACGTGCAGGAAAAATTCCAGCAGGCGCAGCGGTATTACGAGGAGGCACTTGCAATCAAAGCCGAATACTTCGACAAAAAAGATTTTGACGAGGCTGACGGTTGGTTCTAACTTTCCCGCGATGAAGATCAGTTTACCTCCGCGTTTGCATATGATCCGGTTTATTAGGAAACCAACCCTTCCACCACCCAAGACACACAAATCACCCCGCGACTACAATCGTCGGGCATCAAAACAACAAACCAAACAAGAGAATGAAAGCGAAAGCTAAAAAAAAACCTGTAAAGAAACCAGAAGCGCAGCCAGTAGAGCAGGCAACCTACTACGCCATTGACGTATCTGACGGATACGAGAGAGAGGATTGCGTAGGTGAGGCAATTGTCCTTGGACCTTACTGCTCGGAAGAAGAATTGAAATTTGAATTGAAAGAATACTGCCTTCCGGACGGAGACATCTTCTGCTACCAGTTCATTATTGTTAAACAAGTGAACACTGTCGCCGTCGAACTGACCCGCAGCATGAACATCAGCTACGATGTCGCGCTCGACACCACGCCAAGGGAAGAACTGTCTGGATGGAGGCAATGGACCGACGATGAAAAGCAAGATTAACAGCATCATCGTTCTTGCCCTAATGCTTGCATTCTTCCTTATCGTGGGCTGGTATTGGAACGGAATCAGCAAGCCCAATTTCACGCTCTGTCCCTTGTGCAACCAGAGTGTCCAACAATAAGCACAGAACAACACACGCAGAAATAAAACCAAAATGAAAGAATCTGGTCACTACTACCAGAAGGACGGCACCGCAGTCTTTGAGGTGCCAAATAAATCGAAGGGCGGAATGCGCCCGACAACGCTGAAAGATTGCAAATCGCTCGGTCTTTACCCAAGCGTCACAACGATAATGAAGGTGCTGGCTGCGCCCGAACTGGACCGCTGGAAACAACAGCAAGTCTTGCTCGCCAGCCTTACGTTGCCCCGCCAAGAAGGTGAGACAGATGAAGCATACTGCTCCCGCATCATGGAAGATGCATTCAAGCAAGTTGACGATGCCGCTGACTTGGGAACGCAAATCCACAAGTCGCTGGAACTTCACTTCCAAGGCCAACCATACGATCCGGCAATGGAAACCTACGTTGCGCCCGTCAAGGAGTGGGCAGTAAAGCACAACGTCAAGTTCCTCCAGCACGAACTCCGCTTGGTGAACCCACGGATTGGCTACGCTGGCACAACAGACGCTCTGATCGAAGTCAACGGAGTGCTGCACATCCTCGACTACAAGAGCCGCAAGACCAAGCCAGAGTATGAGATCAAGCCGTGGAGCAAGGAGCCGATGCAGATTGCGGCTTATGCAAGCGTTGCGGGAGCCACCCGTGGTGTGAACCTCTACATCAGCACAACAGAGCCAGGCCGAGTTGGTGACGCTTGGTATGACGAATCCACCTTGAAGAAGGAGTTCAGCACATTTACCCATGTCTGCGCAATCTGGCAGGCAATGAACAACTACACTCCCCCGAAATGAGCGAAGAAGAACTGAAGAGAGAAATCAAGCAACTCAAGCGCAGACTAACCAATGCGTTAAAGCAACGGGATGAATGGGCTGCGAAGTATGCAAAAGTGATGAGCAAAAAAAATGAAAATAATTCTTGTGTCACGCACCAAGAAGTCGTAGATTCCATTGCGTCGGATGCGAACATCTGACCACACAAAAAAAATGAACACACAATCAGACAACATTGCAGACCTCGCGGCGGCGCTGGCTAAAGCACAAGCCGATATCGGTAGCGTTCACAAGGACGCAGCTAACCCTTACTTCAAATCTCACTACGCCACCCTTGCGGCGGTGTGGGAAGCAGTCAGGCCAACATTGTCCAAGAACGGACTGAGCGTGGTGCAGATGCCTGGCTCAGATGAGCGCGGATACTACGTTCAGACTCAACTAATGCACTCCTCGGGACAGTGGGTTCGCAGCACGACCTACATGAAGCCCGCCAAGGAAGACCCTCAAGGCATCGGTTCGTTAATCAGCTACGCACGGCGTTACGCCTTGCAGGCAATGGTCATGGCATGCCCCGATGACGACGATGGTGAGGCTGCGATGGGGCGCACGGCAAGCAAGCCAGCACCCAAGATCGAGGCACCCAAGGTTGAGGAACCGGAGGCAAAGGTTGATCCTAAGCCAGACTCACCCAAGTTCTCTGGTCCTAACCACAAGGGACTATTTGAGGAGCTTGCCAAGGCTGGCTACACACCATCAGACTTCCTCGGCGCAATGCACCACGCTGGCGCTGTTCCCGAGAAAGCAAACGACTTCTTCAAAATGAAAGACGACACCGCGTCCAAGTTCTTGAAGGACATCAAGCAAACTATCGGCGTAATCGTCGAATGGAAGGCAATCTACGAGAAATAATTATGAACAACACAGAAAAGAAATGGGACAACACCAATCGTGGAGTCCTTTCCAAGAACAAAAACAAGACAGAAGACAAGCACCCCGACATCAAGGGCAAGATCAATGTTGAAGGCAAGGACTACGACCTCGCAGGTTGGTCAAAAACAAACGACAAGGGAACCTATTACAGCCTAAAGGTTAGTATTCCCAAACAAAGGGAAGACGCTTTTTAGCCCGCGCCGAGTGGCGGGTCGAGGGTTTGTCATTTTACCTCGGCCCGCCCAATCGGCAACATGAACATGGGATATTTAATCCTTCTAAAGTTTCTTGATTCAGACAATTGGGCAATGGGAAAGTGGTTTGCCACCCATGAAGAAGCCCAGTTTTGGGTCCACACCCTTCCTCTTGAGAGGGTTGTATACAAAATCATTAAATTAAAATCGGATTGGGTTGATGAGCCAATCAAAACACCCAGCTTGACCGAAGACAACGACATCCCGAGCGAGTTCATCACACCTCAATGCAATTTAGATGACGAGGAATGCGAATCATGCCAGTAAAAAAACAAACACACCTGTCTAAAAAGCTACAGGAGAAGACGCACTACGTCGGATTCCGTATGCCACTCAACCTACACCAACACTTGACCAAGCAGGCCGCGAAGAACAGAAGGTCTTTCTCTGCCGAAATTATCTGCAAATTGGAGTATATGTCCGAGGAAGAAGGATACTCTCGCGACTTGGCACACTAACTGCTGAAGTAAAAATGATGGACACACAAACACCAAGGTTGCGGGCGACCTTTAATACCCCGAACGGCAGCGTTACACGGCAAGAGTTTGCCGAAATGCTTGCAATCAAACACAAAACCGATGTGAAAACCGCGCTCAAACTAATCTCCTGTTGCGAACGGGACGAGGAGATTGACGAGGACGCCCCGAAGAATCATTGGGCATTGCTGGAAGAAGCCTGCATGATCATTCAATTCGACAGCGGCGAGATCGATGAGCTTCCTGTCGAGCTTGTTAAACAAGTATCGGCAGAAGGAACAGAGCAGAGCATCCTCGACTCCGCGCTTAACTCACGGCTGGACAACAGTTATTCCAAGCTTTCCGAACGCTTCGACTTCGGGGAGTATATGACCCAGTTCAAGCCGAAGGACGGCACGATCCCCACACCAGAGGACTACGCTGCCGCCATCGGCATGGGCGTGGACATGAGCAGCAAGGGAATGTGGCTGGCAGGCGATGGTATCTCCAACCTCATCCGTCTCGGTCACGAAAATGTTGTGTATCAAATCGCGGCGAGTCTGAAGATGTCATACTCTGCCGTTTCCAACTGGCACCGCACGGCGCAGAGGATTCCCTTGCACCAGAGGCACGAGATCAGCCCGACTGTCGCAGTTGAAATCGCAACCGCCAAGTTCAGCGAGAACGAGGTGGAGAACAATGCGAAGATCAAGGAACTCATCGACCTTGCCAGACGTGAGCAATGGACTTGCACCGAAGCCCGCTCCCATGTCCGCATGATCAAGGGCAAGGAACCCTTACAGAAGCTGGACAAGACCAGCACGACATGGATCAAGGAGTTCGGAGGCGCGGAGGAGCTACTGATCGTTGCCGCCAAGTGTGCGATGTGCAACGCTGGAGTTACATCCTTCCACTTCGCAACGGCACTGGTGAAAATCTTCCACCAGTTGTCAGGCAAAACACAAGTTATTCTCCGCGAGTTCCTAACCGAGATGCGCGACGAGCAGACGTTTGATGACGAAACAAACGACATCTTAACCAAGATTCTCAAATGAATGCAGATGCGATGAAAGAGATTGGCGCCACGCTCACGATGATGGAGCGAGCAGCGAAGGAATCAGAATCAATCCTCGACCCGAGAGATGTTGAGATCATCAAGATGCGCCTTGGGATTGAAGCCAAGAAACCGAAGACACTATCCGCAATCGGAAAGAAATTCGGGATTACAAGAGAAAGAGTCAGGCAAATACAAAACGCAGTAACAAAGAAAGTTAAGAATAGGCTCCAGTATTGTGTGATGCTGGAGGAAATACAAGACGGAATCAAAAACTGGAACAAACGAAATGGCATACTTTAACGAACGCTGGAACCACTTGCTTGACATTGCCGCAGAGTGCGAAGAGATCGTCAAGCGCAACGGAGTTGTATTGCTGGACAAGAACGAGGGGGAGATCGGGACTGACTTCTCGAAAGCCTGCATCGAGCGGATCGAAGAGACAACAGAAATGCTGAAGCTCTCCGCAGTTCTTGTCCGAGCATTGGAGAAGTTGATGCACGACAAGAATGAGTCTTCTTACTTCGCTCGGCTAACCGAAGGCATCGAACAACTTGTATGCGGGAGCGCAGACCAGAAGAAGTGAGTTGGTGGGATGTAGGTCTGGCGATCATTGCGCTGGCCCTCATCTTCATCTGCCCTGCCGTGCTAATCTTCGGTGCAATCCAATGGCTTCCAGCTTGGGCATCCATCGGTTGCATCGTAGGGTGCGTGGTAGGCTACATCATTGCAGACAGATACGCGGGATTCATGGAAATAAAGGACGACGACGATGATAATGACGAGCCAACGGCAACTACTTGATACGATTGAAGTTTTGAGGCGGCAGATCAACCGCCTTGAAGAGAAGAACTGGAACCTAAAAGAAGGGGTGAAACGCTATGAAGAAAACAAAAAGCAAAGTAAACGCTGCGGGTAATTATACTAAACCCACAATGAGGAAACGCTTGTTCAACAAGATCAAGGCGGGAACCAAGGGTGGCGACCCAGGAGAATGGTCAGCCAGGAAGGCGCAACTACTTGCAACTCAATACAAAAAATCTGGCGGAGGGTATCGAGACTAATGAAAAAGCCACAGCAATCTTTGAAAGACTGGACTGCCCAGAAGTGGACGACCTCAAGCGGCGAGCCGTCGAAGGGCAAGAAGCGTTACCTTCCGGCTGCGGCGTGGAAGGCTTTGTCTCCCTCCGAAAAGGCTGCAACCAACCGCGCCAAGGCTAAAGGCAATCGCGCTGGCAAGCAGTTCGTCAGGCAACCCAAGAAAATCGCCGCGAAAACCTCCGCCTACCGATGAACCCTGTGATGGAAGAGGAGGATGAGATTCGCAACCTCCAAGCAGAAATCAACGAGCAGGCAACGCTACTCGGCAAAAGCATGGAGCGGGAATACAACCTTGCCGGAGTGGTCTTTGAACTTGTCCGAATGAACGAGAAGTTTGCGGACTTCCTACTCCAGCACAACCCGAAGGACGGGCAGGATTTGGTAGTGGAGTATCGCAAGCTAAAAGCGAGGAGAAACCTGTGACAAAAGAAGAAGCCATCCAAGAGCAGATGGACGAGATCATGGACAACTTTGAGTTCCATAAGGCACAACAGATTATGGAGGCGTTGGATTGGAAGTGGAACTTTGTAGGAGAAGGCGAGAGGATTCCTCACACACTTGACATCCGCCGCGCCTCACGCCGCTTGCTGAAGCATGTCGCAGAGAACGGAGGATCAACTGGAACTGGTGGACTGACTGCCTTCTACAGGTCTGGATACGACGAGGACGATGCGAAGCCTTGGGTCCGGCTTGGGTTGCACTTCGGATTGGAGACTTACCACGACGGAACTTGTTACGACCCGTGATGTTTACAAAGATCGGTCACATCCCGAGGCAACAGTATATCTGGATCGACTCTTCGTTTACGCACGAGGAGCCTCAAGGATTCGTCGAGGCGGTCTGGGTAGGGGTGACTGCTATTCCGGCCAGATGCTGGGGAATAAACGCCATCTTGCGCGAAGGCGGGGCATTGTATCGCAACATCCCCCCGCACTTTGTCTCCTTTAGGCAGGACGCCGTGCCGTGGACTCTTCAACGGAGCCAGCTTTGGAACTGCTACGGGTGGAACTTCACGACCTTGGAGAACGAACACTTGTCTGGTCTGCGTGTGTCTGTGTGGATAGACGGCGAACTCTTTGGAGGGGAATACCTTTTCTCTGCCGCCCACATAGACGATTCGTATAGCATGACACCAGAGCAGGATAAGGAGTTCTTCTTCATCCAGTTGGACAACAACAGGCTTACAATCCAGCCGACAAATCGTGTCTCCTTCATTGACAAGTCGTTTATTGTAAACAAGAATCCAATGCCGAAGTTGAAACTGAACAACCAAATCTTTAGTTGCGAATAGTTATGCCGAGAAAAGCAAAAGGTAGGGAGATGGAGCTAACCCCGTGGGAGACTGCGTTCGCCAGGAACCTTGTCTCTGGAATGTCCTACGCAAAGGCTTACAATTCCTCTGGCTATAAACTTACGACCAATCACAAGTATGGATACTTGAAAGGCAGGGCAATCGCTGCCCGCCCCCATGTTAAGGCGTATATGGAGACGCTTCGGAAGTCTGCTTGGGAGAACTCGGTTATGACTTTCGAGGAGAAGCGGCAGTTGTTAGCGCAAATCGCACGGGCCAAGCCAAAAGATGTGGATGAAACAAAACCCTTTGTCTCCTTATCTGTGGACGGCGAGGGCAGGCGGACATTGCAAGGCCCGAAGGTTACGGACAAGTTAAAGGCAATCGAACTCGACATGAGGGCAAGCGGGGAACTCGGGGACGACAAGGATCAAACGAACATTGCGATCCAGTTGGTAAGCGAAAGGCTTTCCATCCCTGAGAATGGAAAGCCTTTGCTGCTGGAGGAGTCTTAAACTATCTGGCGATTCGCCTCGCTTGTATTCGCAGGAGCAGAAGAACCCGCTCCGCTTCTGCCTTGTTAAGTTCCCACAGGTAGCCAGCAGGGAGTCCGATTCGCTTTTTGAGCTTTAGGATCGCCCGCAGTTGATGAATGGTGGCGGTTGGTGGTTTCATAGCTTTTGTGCCAACTTCATTTCCAACTGCAACTTGATGAACGCAAACACCGCATCTTGCAGACTGCGGAATTTCATCTCATTGCCCGGCCCATCGTTGGGGAAGATAGGCCAAACCTCATAAGCCCATGCCGCCCGCCCGATGTTAGTGGTCGGAACAACATGGAGTTCGACAAGTTCATCCTTGCTGCGGATGCAGAATTCCTTCGATCCCTCCTCCTTGTATTGCAGATCGAAGTCCCAGTCGGAAGACATGGCGCAACGCCCGAACACTTTTAGGTGCTGTTCACTCAACAGCATGAAGGCTTCGTCTAATGCTTCGTCGTGTGTTTTCATGCGAACCTCCTATCGTCGTCCGGAATGTTGTCAATTGGCGAGAGAATAGCCCAAGCAGCATCCTCGTCATCCTTGTGAACCCATGAACAAGGAGCGTGAAATGACTTGCCGCTTTTCTTTACTCGAAGCCCAGCCTCCTTGCATTTTTTAAGCAAATAACCGAGTTTCGGGTAGTTTGTCCGTTTGGTGAATAGCGTATAATCTTTCATTTTGCCTCCTCCAGTTTCTGAATCAGTTTGCGGACATTCTTTGCCCATTGGTAGGTGCTATCGTCAGCACCCCACTCTTTACGAAGGCGAGAGAGTTCCCCCCCGTCTGTGAGCAAAGCATCCGCTTCGTTGAGTGCGTCGATTATTTTGGTGATCGGAAGTTTCATTTTTTGCGAGGAAGGAATTTGAAGTTGTTGATATTGCCGCCGGGCAGACAAAGAGAGGCACAAATACCTTTCTCTTTGAATAACTCCAGAAGCAGCATTGCGTTCGATTTATCCTCCGCATTATCATAGGGAACACGGACATCGAATGCGTCTATCGGCGAGGTTTCGCCCGCTACCGGATGCTTCGGGTAAATGTGAAGCGTCCGTTGGTTGTTGTATGTATTTGCCCGCGACTCAATTTGCGCGAGTTGTTGTATTATACTCATGTGTTATTGCCCGCTTTACAGTTGGGCATCTGGTTTTTTGGTTATTACTGTGAACTTTGAGTCCCCTTTTCTACGGAAAGACAGGACGCGCCCGTCCTCGTGCAATATGCACAGGTTCTCGTTTAACTCCTCAGTCTCCGCGAATAGCTCCGCAGCGGCCCGTGTGAGGAATGTATATTTCTGCGTTGGTGTGTGTAGGTGGATCATTTTGCGATAAGCGCGACGATTGCGATTGAGATTGTGAGGATGCAAATCGCGACAAGGATTGTGGCGTTGCGTTCCCGTGTTTGTCGGATGGATTTAGTCTGCAAAATCCAGTCTGGCGTTTTGTGTGGCCTCATTTCGCGACTCCTTTCTGAATGCGCTTTGCCTTGAATGTGAATTCCCACCAGATGGGGTTTTCGTTTTCTTCCACTATACTTTGGCAAACCACAACGGAATGAAAGTCAGGGAAAACTTCATACCCGTCTGGGACGCATCCATCTGGCAGGAAGCAGTAAAGGTCATCTCCGCAGCACTCAAGCGTGCCGCCGAATTCGCGGATAACCTTCCCCCGCCTTTTCACCCCTTCAAATTGGCGCAAAGTCCAAATGCCCGGAGTGTCTTTAAGCGGGGGCGGATTTGGCTTGTTCCAGAAAACGGTCACAGACCACTTTGTCGGATACCCCTGCGGAGTGAAATTTAACGCACGCACCTTGGTTTTGAATTTGCGTTTATTGCAAACCCGTTCAATCCTTTCGGAAAGGTTTTTGAACCATGTTGCGTTGTCAAATTCTCCGTCTTTCGGCTCAATTATCCTGCCAATCCCCCATTGCGCCGATTCTCCTGCGATCATTCGCCAGAGGGCCTCTTCTTCGGGCAACGGATTTGCTCTCGCCCCCGTGTGTGGGCAAAATTTAGTGCGGCGGGATGTTGCGAAAACAGTTGCTCCGCAAAGCGCCTCTTCGATGTATATCTGAATTGTGGTCTGTTTCATTTGGTTTCTCCTTTCGCTTTGGCGATTGCTGACTTGGCAGCACTCAGAATGTAAAACGGTTGACCCACTTCTCCGTGCTTGCAAACATCCAGCAATGCACGGGATGCAATTTCTTCCAAAGCGGAGAGAAGGTCCGGTGCGGCTGAGATTAAGCGGGCGTTTGCGAGGTTTTCCCGTCCCATGTCGGAAAATTGACCTGTGCCTGTAGGAAAGCGGCAAACGATTCGCTCTTCCTCGTTCCCGTCCCAAGTCTGGGCGGCCGTGGATAGATAAAACGAATCCAGAAAAGGGCCGTTTTCGTTGCAAATGTTGACGACCCAAGGGCCAGGTGTGTGTTGTGTTGTTGTCATTTTATTGGGTGACAATATAAGCGTGTTTATCTGAAGCCGCGCCCGAATCGAGGAGCGGGGTGAACTTGTCTCCTTCCGCGAGGTAGTCTCCCTCGGGGACATAGACAGGTGTTGTGCTGGTTTTCGCCCCCCACAAAACATGGAAGGCGCGGATCGTGTTTGTTTGTATGTGTAACATTTTAGTTTTCTTGTTGTTGTTCTTCGTTTGCTTCTGCTTGGTGCAGGGGAAATACTTCCCGAGCATCTTGTTTCGCAGCATCTTCCATGCCAAGCGGCACGACGATGGGCTTTTGCTGGTGAATTAGGAATGTTCTCATGCACTAATAGCGGCGCGGCGCTCAATTAAGCGCACGGCTGCGGCTGCGGCCATTTCCCCGTAGTAACCGGAGAAAATCTTGAAATCCCCTTCGTTTTTGTAGCAGCACCCTCCGATGAATTCGGATTCATGGTCCCCCGAATCTTCGTCTGTTGCCCGCACTTCTACCAGGGCCCATGCCCAAATGTCCCCGTCATTCAACCTTTCGAGGATTTCGTTTTCGATTTCTCGGTCGATTTCATCGGATATTGCGGATGCGTTTCCGCGAACAGGCGATTCATCCTGTCGCGCATATACTTCTATTTTTATGTTCATTTTGTGCGTTTGTTTCCTTATTGTTTTCCGAGAGCCTTGCTTTCGTGTTGGATTGCGTTGTGGAATGCGTCTGCAATTCGTGCGACGCGCATGATTTCGTTTTCCGCTCCGGCGATTGCTTCCGAATCGGCGCCAGGGTTGCGCAGCACGGCTATGTATACGCGCACGGAAGCTTCCCATGTTGGGGTCATATCGATGGTTTTCATGTTGGTTTTATCTCCTTACCCGCCTAATGTTAAGCCCGTGCAGCGCGGCGGGGAACCCGCACGGGGATAAGTTATTGTTTCCAAGTATGGCGCGGGGATGGAACCCGCCGCCCTTTGTCTCATTAGAAGCTGGAAACGATTACGCCCCCGTCAAATTCGATTACGCTTGTGCGGTCTTGCAGCCATTGCAAGGCGCCCGCATCGCATTCTTGCCCATCCTCCGCGATATGGGAGTCAGGCGTCCATCCGTGTTCCTCGGCGGCTTCTTGTGGGCTGGAATACTCCGCGAAATCACAACGGATTGCTACTCGGTCAAATTCGATTGGCGTTCCCGTATCCTCTTCCAATTGCTCCAAGTATTCCACAAGCGCATAGGCGCCCGCTCGGCTCCAATTGGCGTTCTCATCGCGGAATAACTCTTCCGCCGCTTCTGAATTGCATAGTGTTTTGATCATTTGTTTGGCTTTCTGTTTGTTGCTTTGTTTATCATACGCACCAGGGCTTCCCGCTTGGGGCCTGGCGGCATGGAGATTAGTTTAGTTTTGATGGCGTGAAGTTGCGCGGGGGTCACTTTGCTTCAATTTCCCGAATCGCCCTTTCCACGGCATTCAATGCTGCGATGCGTAGTTTTTTAGCATATTCTGCAGCCTCTTTTTTTATGCGCTCGCCCTCTTCCTTCGCCGATTTGATAATTCTTTCCGCCGCATCGTTCGCGAGGGCAAGGTGGTTGTCGTGTCTCATTCGCGATTCCGTCCAAGTAGGGGTTGGAAATATGTCGCACCGAATGTCGTGTTCGATAAGTGGGATTTGATCTTTCAACCACGGGCCACAGTATGAATCCCGCCCGAGTCTTTCCACGCATTCGCGTAGAATTTCGATTTCTTTTGCTTTGCTCATTTTAGTCTCCTTTTTATTTTACCAGATTTTTAAGCTCCGCTTTGATGCGTTTCGCATTCTCGCCCCTCCACGATTGCGCATTTGCGAGAAAATAACGCACGATTCCGCGCCCGTTGTCATAGCCATAAGAATCATTCACAGATTCCAGTCCTCCCATTGCTTCCAAGTATGGGGCGGCGCCGAAGTATACTTTTCCCCAGTCTCGGCGGATTTCACTTGCGATTGCATATAGCGGGCGGGTGTTTTTGCTTTGTTCGATGGTTTCCATGTTTTTTGTCTCCTTTGTTTTTGGGTTTCTGTTCGGGGGGGGGTTAATTCAAAACGAAGCCGCTTGCGTCTTTTTTGGCTTTGCCCTTTGCCTTAAGTGCAACGACAACACCTTTCGGATCTAAAAAGCGTAGGTCCGAATCGTCGCCATTAAATGTTCTCTTTCCAGCATAGTTTTCGGGAATTTCAGAAAAAACCGCTGCGACATTTCCGCCACGCGCGAGAATATCGTCACAGGCGCTTTGGTTGTCCTCTTTTCGCGAAAAGGTCAAAGAATAGTTCGCGGGTAGCCTGCCCTCTAAAAATTCAATCATGCGAAGGTGGTTCGGCGTATAGTCGTAAAACGGGATTTCCCTAAACTCTTCCATGAAGCCGAAACGATGCCAGGGAATGTCGCTGGTTCCGTTCAAACGCACGCAAGGTTTCATCCCCGCCCGCGCGGCTTTTTTGGCAAGTGCGCGAATGTCGGCTTTTAAATCGTTCAAGAAAGATTCCCTGTCCCGCAGGAAATAGTGGGATTTCTTCAAACGCGCGTTTTTAACAGAATCGAATGCGCCACGGCCGGCGGAAAATAGGCAAGCCGCCTTGCAGCCCTCGCTCGCATGGGGGCAGAAATTGCGCCCCGATAGATTGGCGGGCGCCAAATATAGGATTCCCGTCATATAACCCTTCGCCTGCCCCTTGCGTGTTTTCGCGTTCGTATCGATTGAGAGAAGTTTCATTTTAGTGTGTTGGTTGCGCCATGGCGTGATTGCCAAGCTGCCAGATACATAGCAAGGCCCGTGCCAAGTGCTGCGAAGGGGAACGGGAAGCGCGATATCAAGCACTTACGCATGGAAAATGCACAGCATGAATCATGCCAAGCGTAAACGGCTGGAAATCAAGGGAAGGAAGGGCGGAAGACTTTTCCCCGTGGGCAATTCTTTCCTACTAAAAACCGGCAGCATTTTCCCCTTTTCGCGCAAATCTTGCCAATCCTCTCGCAACCCACGCAATCGCAATCGTTTCCGCGAAATCGCAGCAGCTATCATGCCAAGTGTTTTCCCGTGTTTTTCGACACTTTCCCCCGTGCAATTCTCGCAGGCATTCCCCCGTGTGGAATTCCCGAGAAACGATTTGCCCCGCGCTTACGCTACGCGCCACGTAGAATCGTTCTATTTTCCCCCGCCGTCCTACCCTTGCCAATCGAAACAAAGCAAAACACGGGCATCCTCGCGCATCGTTCAATTAGGCATTAGGGTACTTATCAGAAGTTATGGCAAAGCGGGCGCTGCAATCGAAAGGCGGGCAACGGGATGGCGCAAGGTGCGATGGGCTGGCCGTGTGACACCCTACCCAAAGCGAGCGGGCGGGCGGGCGGATGGGCAACCCTACCCCACAGCGGCGCCGGAGGGGAGGGCGGGGCGCTGGCCGCAGCGGGACCGAGACAGCCCACCCCACCACACCCGTGGTACCCGTGGGGGGACTTGGCTGGCGGCTGGTGGGGCAAAAAACGACCTAAGGGAAAACCAAAATTTAAATTCTGAAATTAAAAATCAAAATTAAAAATTCCCTCCTCTTGCCCTTTCTGCTCTTTATGTTGCTGATATCCGCATATTTGCTTGACTAGGAAAAATTTGCCTACCTCTCGTTTCTTTGTTTGGTATCCCTCTTGCCGAATATCTATCCTCTCCCCCTTGTCTATCCCCCTCTCCTTTTCGTTTATTCGGGTCTGTAGCGTGTTTTCTTCTGTTTTCCGATACTTGGGTGCGGTCTGCTGCCTTCCGTGCGTTTTAGGGGCTTTCTGGGAATATCCGTCATCTCCGTCATTCCGTCATGCTGCTGTTTGGATTGTGTTGAGTAGTTCAAGTGTGGCTTGGATTTCTATGCATAATCTAAACATTGGGGCGCCCTCGGTTGGGATCGAACCAACGACTCGCAGCTTAGAAGGCTGCTGCTCTATCCGACTGAGCTACGCGGGCGGGGTGTAAATATGCCCCGAGACGGTTACTCCAGCACCCTGTTCCGCAGGCTTTGCAACTCTTGCACCTCTCTTGCGAGGGTTCTGAGGAAATCTGGGTCGAACTGCATCGAGAAACATCCGCCTAAATTTGACTCAACTTGGGCTAGAAATAGGAACACGTCTACGGCGCTAGCGTCTTTCGGGAGTATATCCCCTATATCGAAGGTTTCGGGGGTGGGGGGTTTTGCCGTCTTTTTCTTCATTCCGGTTCGGTGGTCTTCAACCGCTTTACGAATGCCATATTCAATCCGTTCTTCTTCATTTCAGCCAGAATGATTGAAATGTCGGCTTTGGCCAATGCTAGCTCGTCTTCCAGTTCTTCGATCTCTTGCGCGAGTTCGGCGGCTTCGTGGCATAGCTCCGTGTTGTGCCGCGAGACTTCCTCCAGTGCGACTATCAAGTTGTCGATCTGTTTGTCCTTGTCTGCGGTCTTGGGTTTGGCTGGCATATGGAAGTGCGGTTTTGACGCTACCGCAAAACGTGGCTGTCGGCAATGATGAACTTCCCGTCTCGGCTTACTGGGTTGGCGACAGCACTCTTGCCGAAATTAACCGATCGGTAAGATTTTTCGTAATTCTTTTACTGGATTCTTGTTTTCTTACTGATCGGTAAGATTGTCCCCGCCGATAGACTCCCCCAGAGTAGGTCCGAAGGTGGTTATGCCGCCTACCGCTTTTCTGCAACCATCTTGGCTGGGGGAAAACCCAATCCGAGTTGGTTGCATACTTCGTCCGGCAAAGGAACGGGGAAAGAAGCAACCCCAATGGTGCGCTTGGAAGCGTTTGGGGTGTTGTTGATTCATAACCTATTTCTTCTTAACGCCAGCAGAGCGGAGGGCAATCGCGACCGCCTGGCGACGGTTTTTGACGACTGGTGCCTTCTTCGGCCCCTTCGGATTGACTCCCCCGTGGAGCTTGCCTTGTTTGTATTCACGCATGACGGTTGCGACTTTCGCCGCTTTTCCTGCTTTTGTTGTGGGTTTTTTCATATCTTGTTATTGTTATCCAATAAATTCATTGCCTTGCGCATTGCAAGTCGTTTCTCCGTAAGTTTCTTGGCTATTAGCAAAGCTTTCATCCAACTCGGGTCTGCGGCAAATGCCAGCGGTGCGGACCATACCATCCTCTCTACGCAATCCCTCCAGTCGTCGCGCTCCTCCCTAAGAATCCTGCATTCCTCGCACTCATTGTTCATCAAGTCCAAACATACATTGCTTAACAATTAAGTCAACGCCGCATTCCAAAAATATTCAACAAGTCTTCAAGAGAAGAATGATTTGCATGACTTGGACAAGTGTACTCCTCCTCATGGGCATCCGTATCCGGTTCTTGGTTGAAACCTTGTTTGTATGCCACATCATATGTTGTATTGAAGAACTTAAACAATCCGGCTTGCGTGAATCGAATCTCGTCCTTTAAAAGCGACGGGTTTTTTGAAATATAAAGCTCCCAAAGTTTTTCTTTACTCATGCTGTTTTTAGCATACTGTAATTGAATTACAAAATAAACAACAATATGAATTCCGTCCAAGAATCAATGACAAGAATGGTCGATCCAGATATTTATAAAAGAAACTGGGCTGCTCTTATGGCTAGACGAAATCCCAATATTAGCAGGGATGTAAATTTTTGGCTTGGAGAATACGATAGGCAGATGGCCAAACCAATTACACACGAAGACCCGAATACGGCATATGGTCGCGGATTTAGGGGTAGGGAAGGATTTCGTAGGCAAGGATAAGATGGTATGAAAAAGAAAAAGACCAAATCCGACTACGAGAACTTTCCTCCTAAAAAGGACATTCCCAAGTATACGGATAACTATCGCAGCATCTACGACAAGCGTTTGGCTAAAAAGATGCTGAAGAAAAAGACGTTCCAATCTCTCAGCAAGTAATCTTGCGGAGTTCTATTCCGAACTTTTTTGCAATACTCTCCGTCGAGGAATCAAACTCGTAGGAATCCTCGTAAACCACGCGCTTGATCCCGTAGGATGCTATCGCTTTAAGGCAGTCGTTGCAGGGGAGGGTCGTTACCGCAATCAGTCCGCATTCGTTTGGACTTACATACCGCAACGCATTCTGCTCGGCATGGATAACAAACAATCTTCGTTTGTCCCTGTCAGACCAGTCTTCTGGCATCCCCGCAGTAAATCCATTGTATCCAACAGAAGCAATTGAATTGTCGTGCCTTAATACACAAGCACCAACTTTTCTCCAAGGGTCTTTGCTCTTCTTCGATACAGTCTTCGCTATCTCCAAGGCGTATTCTTCGTATTGCATGTGTGGTGTAAATTGTATCAACGGTTTTCCAAGATGCACAGTTTTTTGTAAAAATGTTTACTGTATTGCGCTAGGCAAATTTTGCCTACCCAATCCAGACTTTCCGCTCTGCAATCCGTAACAAGCTTGTTAACTGCTCGCTCGCAGTGCTGCGCTTGCGGTTAGGATGGCCCCGCCTGTTGCAATGCTTGAGGCGTTTCCGGCGGTGGGCTTGGGCATAGCAGTTCCCTACCAATTAGAGAACTGCCAAATGCTTTTACGTTTCCGTTTGGAGCCGCTTGTTCATTTGATGGATCGCTCGCCCAGAGGTCGTCCTTAGCCTAGGCTTGCTTAGTTTACCCCTTTCGGGGAGAGCCAGTTCGATCCGCAGTCCCCAGCATAGCTGCCAGAGTCGCTTTAAGTCGGTAGTCTTTTAACCCTCCCGACCCCTCTCCTTCACACGGGAGTCCTTTCCAGGTTATTCTCCGCAGTCGGGGGATTGGACCCCGCCGTGCTACGCTCATCCTAACTTGCGGGTTCTTTTAGGGAACTGCCTCTCGGCTTCATACCAAAAGAGAAGACCCGCTTAGTAACGCAAGATACCAAGCGGGTCAGGGGTTTTCTCTTTTAGGGAAATTCTCAGACCTGTATGAGTCTTGCGTTCCTCATTAGGATGCAACCAATCTACACGATTTTAAAAACAGCGCAACACAAAATTACAAATAATATCCATTCTTGAAAACCACAGCATCTGAAACCAACTCCAGCCACTCCCTTGCAACCATGCTTGGATTGTCAAACCATGCACGAACTTGATTGCTTTTCCAATAGCTGTCCCAAACAAACAGCTTTCCATTAAACACATAAACGCAAACCGCATGGTTCCATTTGTCTGTTTGAACGATCAGCACCTTGCTTTCAATCCCAGAACCGCGAAGTCCAGACTGCATTGCAATGGCTTCTGGAAGGCATGCATTTTTGTATTTTCCAACCCATGCAGGAATATCGGCCGGCGGGTTTTCGGAACACGAAACCAACAACAACGCGAGCAGCAAAACAATTGATTTCATGGGTAATCCCTAATCATTGCATTTAGCCCATTTCCATCTGCATACCACCCCTTGCCGTTATAAACATCAAGAACGTCTTCAAAGAACTTCTCATACATTGGGGCAACTTTTTCCAGAGTAAAGTTTTCGCCAAATTTACGGCAGTCCGCTGGTTTGATTTTGTCGATATTTTTAATGGCATCCACGAAATCCCCCATAGTCCGGCATCGATATCCCGTAATTCCGTGCAGATTGTTTTCGGCAAAACTACCCCAATCCGTGGTTATGGTTGGAGTTCCAGACAATAGGTTTTCGATTTGAACACCGCCGAATGGCTCGACATACATGCTTGGCAAAAAAGATGCAATGGCATTTGACATCAACTTCTTACGTTTCTCCATATCGGCATACCCGATATATTCCACGTGGTCTGGCAGATTGTAGCCGTCTTCTTTTTGGCCAGCAATTACAAGCTTAACCCCAGCTTTTTCGGTTGCTTGTATTGCAACATTCACTCCCTTCCCATCATAAACCCTCCCAAGGTATAGGAAATAGTCGCCCTTTTTGTCATTGAACTCAAAATCATTCTTGTCGAAATAGTTTGGGATAATGACATCATACCAGTCTTGGTTGCACTGACCAACATTCTTCAATCCGCAATAAGCGTGATAGATTGCGTAGCTTTCCCATACTTTCCAACGCGCCCAATGCCCACCAGCATATCCAATGCCTGGCTCAACGCAAATTAGGTCTTGGTGTGCGTCACAGATGGGACGTACGCCAGAACCCCAGAAGGGCAAGATAAACTCGTTACTCCGCTTCCGTTTGGAAATTTCACGGATAGCGTTGTCGTAAAACTTACGATACGCATGGTCGTTGGTATCAAATTTAAAAAAGGTTTTGCGCCAATCATGTGATCCATAAGATATCTTGAAGTCGTCATTGGTAAGTACGGTGACGTGTTCGCTGCATTGTAGATCAGAGTCTTCATGTCCGTAGTGTATTACTGTATGACCGCGCTCGGTCATCATTTTTCCAAATTTGACCACTTTTTGTGTGTAGGCGCAGGCGTTGAACTTTGTGGAAGAAACCGTGTGTGGAAGACCCAACACATGGTATGTGTGTTTATTCATCTGGAATATTACAATAAACTTTTGCGCGAACCTGTCAAGTTTCGACGGGTTATGTCAGAAAAATGTATGCAAATTTCTGAAGTAAAAACCGACTTGAATTTACGCCAGTCTTGTTCAACAATAAACGGAGATGAACGCGTTCCATTCCGGCTGCATAGGCGACATTGTCTATTCCATCCCTACATTGCAAGAGAAGCAAACCAAGAGGCTTTTTATCGGCAATAGACCGTGGACAAAGCCTATTGAGGATAGGATTCCGCTATTCCAAAGACTCTTGGAGGAGCAGGGCATATCTGTCCACAAACATGAGGGGGAAAAAATAGACCACGACATTTCCACATATCGCAACGGCGGCATGCGATACGGGGAGAACATAGCCAGCAGGGTAGCTAGATGGATGATGGTAAAGCCGGATTTGGACAAGCCGTGGATTTCTGTTCAGAATCCAAACAAATACACAAATGGAAAGATTGTTGTTGCTCGCGGGGCAAGGTGGCACGGTGAATATTTCCCGTGGAGGCAGATAGTCGAGGAGTTCAAGGATGATATCGTATTCGTCGGACTACCCGAAGAGCATCAAGATTTTTGTTCGCTATTCGGGAATGTCGAATACTTTCCCACAAAAGACCTGTATGAGGTCGCGGAGGCTATTGCTGGGTCTGCCCTATTCATTGGCAATCAAAGCTCGCCCAACGCCATTTGCGAGGGATTAAAGCACAGCTGCATTCAAGAGTGCTGCCTGTATGCTTTCGACTGCGTGTTCTTGAGGAATAACAAGAAACATATAACTCACGGAGAACTCTCGTTCTCGTTCAACAATAAATCGTTTACAGCCAAGCCAGAATATCCCAAGCACGGCCACAAGATTGTCTTCAACAACTACGAGTATAAATCCAAGGAGCCGCATCTTGTGGTAGCAATGCTGCGGGCGGACTTGATATTGCAGGGAAGATGCTATACTGTAGAAGAGATGAACTCTTGGATTGAAAGATATTAGGTATGGCGACTGTTAAGCTACAAGACGGAAAGGTTGTTTTGAAGGACGGGAAGGTGAGTTGTGAGTGCTGTGCAACACCGTTTGGTTTACTTGCATCGGCAACATCTCAAGATTTAAATCTTGGATGCGACATGGGGCCTGCTGTTCAGACATATTTTATAAATCCACCATATTTTCTTTTAAGAAATAAACAATATAGGCTTAGAATAAATTTCACGTCAGGAGACTCGCTGTATCACGTTAATTCTTTTTATCAAGCAAATTACACATTTGATCCAGATATGAATGTGTCATGGACAACAACTTATGGGGGAACATTTGGCGACCCTTGGACAATAAGCAATGGCGGAAAAACAATAAGATATTCACTTGAAGATTCTGCAAATTGTGGAGGATCAAACCCAAACACTCAAACAGGAACTGCGACTGCAATAATTGTAAATCCAACAAGTAAAATAACAATGGGATTTAGTTTTACTGGAATTGCAGAACTGCAAGATGCCGGTTTTGAAAACATTCAATTTTATTTAGAAGATGTATGAGGATGGAAATCAATTGTAGTCATCAAGTAAAAACAGATTCAGTAAACTTATTCATTTGCAAAATAGGAATGTATGGGGGGCATCCATACATTGGAAACTGCCTTGAATGCGTTAACAAAAATCAGAACAATGAAGAATACGCAAAAGAACTCTTTGCTAAAGCGGAGCGCACACACCCAAGCAACCGAGCGAGAATTAGCGGCTGCTGCGACTCAGCTAGAAATTACATTGAATAGACTCTTGTTAAACAATATAGTAACGCAATGAATCCGATTCCTACGACAAATGCGATGAAGCCAGCGCCAGGCAAGGGCGTATCGTCCTTCCCAACGCCAGTTATCAAGGATACGGTTATTGTAGAAATCGTCAACGCATGGAAGGGCGACTACCAGCCGCTAGAATACGGCACCAAGTGGGACGACGTTCCACACGCTTCGGTTCAAGGCAGCTTCCCAGACCACAAGCTGATCAACCAATCCCCGAACAGCGAGGACGGGCAGTGGGTCAAGCGCATCTGGGCGAACGATCGCGTAGATCAAGACACTTACAACTACGCGATCAAATACAGCGGAGGCTCTGACGCACACCCAATTTACATCCGCACCTATGTAGAACTCCGCGAGACATACGCTCCAGTTCCAGATTTGTCGCCAGACCCGCTATTCCCAAATGCCTTGCTCGTTGAGGAGGAAATGCAGCGGCAAGAAGACGAACTGGACTCCAGATACGTTAAGGTTATACGCACATACGAAACGCTGCCAGGTCCGGTTATTTCTTCAAAGCGTTACACGGATCGAGGTGATTTGGAGACTGTCAATACACAACAAGTATCCCCAGACACATTGCCGGACCCAGACGGTCTTCTCGTAACGCAAAGCCAAGTCATAAAGGAAGACGTTAGCAAAGGAACAAAGACAACGGCTACAGTAGAAAGCTACAGCACATTAACTGGCGGAGAAACTGGGTCTGGTCTTTTGGGAAGGACATCAACGCAAGACACAATTGTTTCACCCAATACTTCGCCGGATGAATTAACCTTTACTGGTAGCAGTGGAATTATTGAATCATCCGTTACACCAATATCAAAAACCAAATCAAAAAAAGTTACAGTTAGGGCAACTGGTCCAACAAAACTTGAGTCAAATTCACTTATAGATTCTCCCCTCGGTCTTGTTAATGCAAAAATAGAGAAATCAATTGTTGTTCCATCAACACAACCAACATCAAATACTGCACTTGGACTTCAAACAATTAAAGATCAAATAGATCGACTTGATGACTCAAAGTCGCAGAGAGAGCTTGTAAAAATTGATGGGGCTTGGCCAACAAACGCTGGAGTTAACTATGATGAGCAATTGGGGCTTGGAATTTATTATACAGAAACAATTGTTCCACCAAGCGAATACCTAAATCCACCGTATTGGTCTGATTTATCGAATATTGATTATAAACCAATTGACCAATGGAAGAGCTTAAAAAGAGAAATAGACAAAGAAAAAGTGTCTGATGCACTATTGAGCCAATGGTATAAAATTCCAATCGAAGTCGATGTTTCACTTCCAGACAAATTACTTGGCGTAACTGTGTATTGGGGAAGAAGTTTTGGCGCAGGTAAATCTTCCGATATTGATTTTGGAGCATCCACTGGAAGTTACAATCAGAGCCTATCATCTTCCTCAAAAAGCTCCTCATCTATCAACGGTGATATCTATTTTAATGTTGAACAAGGATACAAGGGGGCTGTCTCTGGATATCAACATGTGTTTTTTATTGAAATAGGAAAAGACGGAAGAATTGAAGCTGCCGAAATATTGGATATATTAAATAATTTTGAACAGTTTGGTGAAAGAGATGCACCCCCACCTCCTAGTGGAGAGGGTTTGGTTAACTTGAGCAAAACATATGTTCGCTGGCCGTATCTTCAAACAAGAACAGAAAATTTAGTGGTAATTTCTGGCGGTAAGTCAAGCACAAAAAATGAGTCAAAATCACAATCTGTAACAATTAATGGATTTGGCGCGGGTTCTGGGTCTGGTGAATCAATTGATGTGGATGTTAATGCACGATCTATAAACATTCCAAATACCCTACATGGAACAATAAATATTGTACAAGAATTTATTGGAGAACAATTTGAGGAAGGATTAGAACCAACACATGGCGTAAGACCCACGACTTTAGAACCAACCAAAATTAAAATAAATGGGAAAAATGAAATAGCCGCGACATTCCCAACTGGCAATTATTTATATTCTGCAAATGTTGAATTGTATAAATGGGGATTTGTTAAAGTTACAGCAATTACTGTACAAATAACTGGAGATTATACATGAATTCCCAATCTCAACCACAAAATTATTCAACAGCATCTGGTGTAAATTTTGATGTTAAAGAACAAAATTTTATTAGTGGTCAATATGGGGTTCCTATTGCTGGAAGATATTCATATCCACGTGGCGGCGATGGAAACGCAATAGGAGAGTATAAAATACCACCAACTTCTGGACAAGCTATCTTTGATTCACAAGGCGGAAACATAAATTGGCTACAAATACCGCAAAGCGGAAATTATGTTGTTGTTGTTCAAAATGGCAGAATAAATTTTGTACAGGCACCATCTGGTTCGTTACAATTGTTCAACAATCAACTTGGATGGACTCCAACAGAGGCATGTGAATGATTTTATTCTTGAAGAATCTAGTTATAAAAAATACTAATCCATACAAACAGGAACTAATATGGCTAGCCCTAAAAAAACATGGAATGAACTATACGGCCCCAAACCAGGCGACTTAACCCCACAAGAGTGGGAACAACAAACAGGCAATAAGCTTTTATCGTATAGCACAAATGATGGCAAACTTGCAATGAATATGCCAATGTCATATAGAAATGCAGAGGGAGTTGCTGAAGATAAAAAAACATCGGCCGCTAGAGACATTAGATCAAATGAAGATTTGTCTAGAACGTATGGAGATATAAATCAATCTTATCGATCTAAGGGATATTCCCCAATCAGTGGAACTGGAGGAAGTATTGCGCGAGGAGAGCTTCCATCATATACAAGAACAACAACATCCCAAATAGGAACTAATATGGCTAGCCCTAAAAAAACATGGAATGAAAAATATGATCCCCAACCAAGCACCTTAACGCCGCAAGAGTCATATAAAAATGCAGATGGAGTTGCTGAAGATAAAAAAACATCGGCCGCAAGTGAACGAAGCTCTGCATTGCTTCAAAAAGCTTACGATCAAATAATGGATCGTTCTAATACTGGATTCGATGATAGTGACGGAATGCCAAACATGGCTTCACTTGAGTTGGCTAGTAAGAGACTTGCAGATTCCGCTCTTTTAAGAGAAATGGTTGCTGGGGAATATAAGGGGCTTCAAGAACACAATCTTCAACTCTTGCGAGGAGCGCAAGAATACGGTCTACAAGGGTTACGCGGATCGCAAGAATACAGCCTCCAAGGATTGCGAGGAGCGCAAGAACGTGAACTCCTAGGAATTCGTGGCGGTCAAGAACGCGAACTCCAACAATTGCGTGGATCGCAAGAATACGGTTTACAGGGGCTGCGAGGATTGCAAGAATACGGTTTACAGGGGTTGCGTGGATCGCAAGAATACGGCCTACAGGGGTTGCGTGGATCGCAAGAATACGGCCTACAGGGGTTGCGTGGATCGCAAGAATACGGCCTACAGGGATTGAGGGGGGAGCAAGAATATGGTCTACAGGGGTTGCGTGGGTCGCAAGCAACTGGATTATCAAAATTCAACGCAGATCAACAAGCCAAAGCACTTGGATACACAAATGCATCGCAAATGCAGTTTGAAATGCAAAGGAAAAGAATGGCGGAAGAAAAAAAGCAACGCGATGAAGAATACGCTAGAAAAATGATTAGCAAAGGATACGTGAAAATTGGAAATAGCTGGGTGATGCGTTATAGGAAATGAAAACAACACTCGGAGAAGCAAAGCATCAACTTTATACGGCTGTTGTCCCAAACCTAAATTCGCAAGAGAATATAGATAGATTCACATCCTATCTAAATCTTGCGCAAGAAAGGTTGATAAACAGCGGGAAGTGGAATGGGACGATATTTCCAGTTCGTTTTGTTTCCCCAGATGGTCTGATTACATTGCCGCGCAATTTTATTTCCGCGCTTGCATCAAAATGGGTAAAGGACGAGGCGAGCGGACCAATTCGTATTCGCAACGGATGGTTTACATATCTTACTCCAATCACAGATTTGTGGAGCGCGACATACTGGCCCCGATACGGATTCAACGAAACATTTATTGATGATCTTGGGGACGGGTTTTGCACGTTTAAAGATTCAACATACGAATCATACAAGCTAAAGATCGAGATTGAAAATACAGACGACTCAGGAAACAAAATTGTTATCAAGGGCAGGGACGAAAATAACAACGATGTAACAATGGGTGTAACGCTTGTAAATCCAGACATTACACCATCGCAGGTTTTTAAGGGTCAGTTGTTGATGTTCCAAAAACCAATTACGAGTGGGAACATTAAACTTTACGCTGTAAATTCTGCAAACCCCTCTCAAGAAGAATTGATTGGTGAATACCAAGATACGGAAACTACAGCAAGCTACCATAGGTATTCCGTTCCAAACGAGCCGACAATCGATTATCTTGATGTTCTTTGCAAGATTCGATATGTTCCTTGCATCAAAGATACAGATGAAGTTGTTGTATCAAATCTTGGAGCCTTGAAAAATATGTTAATCAGCTTGCGATATGAAGACGAAGCGGACTTGGAAAGGTCTGAAATGTTCTTTATGAAAGCATTGCAGCTTCTTAACGGCGAGACGAAGGAAACTCGCGGCGGATCGCGGTGGACACTAAACATTGATCCTGTTTCAATGCAGTTTAACAATCTTTGGCCAGGGAGATAACTTATGCCAGTATTTTCACAAACACCAGGTGAACTTGATATTGAGGCAGTTCTTGGAACTGACTTTGCACTTTCACTAAACTTCGCGAATGGAGTGTCAACTTACACATTTGATGCTGGTATTGTTTTACAAGAATATCCTTCACAAATTGTATTTCCGATTACGACAAGTATTAGCGGAACCAATCTTGTAAACCTTACACTTAGCGATACACAAACAAACCAGATTGGAGTTATTTCCAACAAGAAGTGGTATCTGAATAGAACCAAGGACGGAATCAAGCAAATGGTTCTTTCTGGGAAGTTCCAAGTTTCTGATATTCCAATTGGACAGAATTCTGGTGTTAGGGAATTTGTAATGATTGATGATATTACTGTATCGTCTCTTTACGCTGTCGGGGCGCACGGGGCAACTGGAGCAACCGGAACCACTGGAGCAACCGGATCACAAGGCTCTACTGGAGCAACTGGTGTTGGGGCAACTGGCGCGACTGGGCTGACTGGGGCAACTGGAGTTGCCGGCCCAGTTGGTGCGACTGGATTTCCAGGATTGGTTGGAGCAACCGGTTCAAGTGTAAGGGTTCTTGGCAGTGTTCCCAGTTTTGTTAATCTTCCAGGTAATTCCCAAATTGGCGATATTTATATTGTTACAAATGAAAACGGAACTGGATATTCTTGGAATGGAATATCTTGGTCTAATATTGGAACTATTCGGGGTCCGGCTGGAACCAATGGAGCTACGGGACCAATGGGTTCTACTGGGCTGACTGGAGCTACTGGACTGACTGGCGCTACTGGTATTCCAGGCGCAGCAGCCGCGCAAGGAGCAACGGGCGCAACGGGTCCACAAGGAGCAACTGGAACCACGGGGCAAATTGGAGCTACTGGAGCTACTGGCGCACAGGGTTATACAAATGCTTTCTACAGATATAATGCGGATACCACAAAGACATCTGGAACACCAACTTTAGGGACATTGTACTGGAATAACGCCACGCAAACAAGCTCAACTCAAATATCTATATCACATACAACTGCAAACTCAGAAGATATAGATATGTTTTTAAACCTATTGGGTGCAACAAACCAATTTGTAATTCAATCAAAATCAAGCTCAAATGATTTCCAGAGATGGGTAGTTTCTGGAGCGCCAATCAATGTTCCGAATAGTTATATTCAACTCCCAGTTACATTGGTTAGCAGTGCTGGAAGTGGAAGCTCAAATTTTGCAAACAACAGCGAGCTTTTATTTATACTAACTCAACAAGGAATTACTGGAACAACTGGAGCTACTGGAGCTACTGGAGCTACTGGAACAACGGGAGCTACTGGTGTTGTTGGAAATACTGGGGCAACAGGTTCCACGGGTGCAACTGGAGCTACTGGAATTGGAACAATTTTTTCTGATACAGCCCCAACTCCGATAAATGGCCTTAATTGGGTTAATACAGCAACAATGCGTTATTATCAGTATTATGATAATGCTTGGGTTGAGGTATCAAGTGCCTTTGTTGGACAAACTGGTGCTACAGGCCCGCAGGGATCAACAGGCCCGCAAGGAGCAACTGGAGTTCAAGGTGCTACTGGAACAGTATCTAATATTACTTCAGATATTACTGTAAATGGAATAACGATTGGCAGGGGTGGTGGAAACCAAACTCGTAATACAGCAATTGGTGCTACAGCAATTGGATCAAGCAATACTGGAAATGACAACACTTCAGTTGGTTATCTGTCACTTTCTTCTAACTTGGCTGGAAATACTAATGTATCAGTTGGAAGTACATCGCTAAGAAGCAACACAAGTGGATCAGGAAATGTTGCAGTTGGATATAATTCACTAAGGGATAATTTAACTGGGGCTGGAAACACGGCAATTGGATTGTCGTCTTTAATTTTCAATAATAATTCGTTTAATACTGGAGTAGGAAGAGATTCGCTTCAAACAGTTGGCGGTGATTCAAATACAGCGATAGGATATAACGCGCTCAACAACAACAGCACTTATTCAAACTGTTCTGCACTCGGAGCCAACACCTCTGTTACTGCATCAAATCAAGTTCAGCTTGGTTCAAGTACAACAACAACTTATGTTTATGGAACAGTTCAAAACAGATCAGATGTTAGGGACAAAAAAGATGTAAAAGACACAGAGCTTGGACTAGATTTCATCAATGCACTTAGACCTGTTGATTTTAAATGGGACTTGCGCGAGGACTACAAGACAGAGGAAAATCACGATATTTCCAATATTACAGCAGACGGAAGCAAGAAGCGTAATAGATTTCATCATGGATTAATAGCGCAAGAAGTTAAGTCTATTTTAGAAGCAAAGGGAATCGACTTCGGTGGATTGCAAGACCATTCCATTTGCGGAGGACAAGATGTAATGTCAATTGGATATGACGAGCTTATTGCCCCATTGATCAAGGCCGTCCAAGAACTGTCCACTGAACTTACTATTGTTAAACAAGAACTAAACGAAATTAAGAATAAATAATGCTATGCCAATAGATTTTCCAAATTCACCAGCATTAAACCAAGAATTTTCAGCGGTTGGCAAGACTTGGAAGTGGAACGGGATTGCTTGGGACGCAATGACGGCGACTGGCGATGTAATTGCGTCAACATCGAACTATATTATTGTTTCAACATCAGCATCCGCGACGGGAAATGGAACGGCTTTAAGGAACGCCTATGCTGCGGCAAAGCTATTTACACCAAACTCGCTCCCATTGTCCGCTACAAACAGAGCGGTATTGCTTTTGCTTCCTGGCACTTACGACCTGGCAACAACACCGCTAACCATGGACACGGAGTTCGTAGATTTGGTAGGACTCTCCGAAGAGCCGCGCCACGTCTTCATCACGAGCCAAGTTATTGTCTCCGATAGCGGGACAATCGTGCAGACCGCAAACAACGTGACTATCCGCAACGTCAGCATAGACCGCACTGGTGCGCCCGCTGGTACTGGGGCTGGAAGAACTGCGGCATACTTCCCGAACCGCGCATCTACAGTAATCCAATCGTGGACATCCAACGGAACCACGGCAACAGTCACATCCAACGGACACGGGTTGCAAGACGGCGACTCTGTTCGCATTACAGGGTCTGGCAACACCAACTTCGACGGAGCGTATACAATAACAAGAATTGATAATAATTCGTTTACATTTCCATCTACAGTCAACTCGTCTGGGCTGATCGGCACAGCAACAGAACGATTCGACGATACTTATATCGAGAACTGTCGCTTCAGCGGGACAACTGATTCAGGGATGCGCGGAGCAGTAGAGTATGCTGGAACTTACCGCAGATGTGTTGGAGGGGCTGAATCGTTTGGAGGTGCATTTGCTGGCAATGGAGTGTCTGGAGCATTAGCATCTGGATTGTTTGAGGATTGCACTGGCGGGGCTTCCTCGTTTGGTCGAGGAATAGCCAGCGGAACGTTCACTCGATGCACTGGTGGAAACTCATCATTTGGAGGAACGGCATCCGGAACATTCACAGACTGCTCTGCATTAGGAACCGGATTTTCAATTGCAGACGGAACATTTTTAAGATGCAGCGGCAGCGGTTATTCATTTGGAGCAGGTTTTGGCGGAACAGCAAGTGGGACGCTTACAGATTGCAGTTGGATTGGATCTGGAACTGCATATAACGGAATATTTACAGGAACAATGATCCGGTGTAGATTTGTGGCAGTATCAGGTGGTCCAACTCCAGCACACGCATTAAAAGTTGAAAGCAACGCTAAACTATTTGATTCCACATTTATTGCGAATGGTGCAACAGATAGCATTACAGCAAGCGGTCCAGTAACAATTTCTCTCTCCGGATGCCGCATGAACCGCGACATCAACGCCAACATCAGCAACAATCTCGGCACATTAACGCAGAGCTACAACTTGATCGATTCGGATATAAACTAAATGATGTTTATTCTAATTTCAATCAACGCAATCAGCATTTCTGCACACTTTATTTATTAAATCTTGTCTCTTTAAGAATAAGCAATTATTGTGCAACAATAAGGAGTAAAGCAATCTATGGCTTTAAAAGACGACCAAATCACAAGAGAAGCAAAACGCAGGACTGAAGAAGAAAAGCGTAGGAAAAAACAAGCTGCTCGCAGTCAGACGGTTGCCGTTCCGCGTGGAGAGGTCGGGTCGTTTACCAAGGCGTATCAAGGATACAAGTTTGTCGAGGAAGGATCGCCCGAAGCAAGGAGCGCGAAGAATCTCGGGGAGTTTATCGAGACGGAGGCGCAGCGTAGGTTTGAAGCAAAAGGCGGGGCTGAAATGCTTCGCCCCCGCGCAAGAACAGCAGAGGAGGAATCCCAAGCCGCACGAGAAGCATTGGCTGGACGCGCCGAAGCTAACCGCAGGGCTGCGGTGACACTACCCTCACCTTTGGAAAAAGATGTTACCCGCACGGAACTGGAGCTTCCAAGCGGCGGGCGCGTAAAGTTCGGTAGCGATACGCTTAGGCAAATGCGTGAATTTGAGGCCAAGACTCAAGAAAAGAAGGCCGCGCAACAGGCCGCACAACAAGCCAAGGTAGACACAGCACAAGAGGGAATGTATCGGAGGTGGTATGACGCTGCGCAAAAGCGATACGACGATGAGCTTGCCAGCCGAGGACTTGTCGCTCCGAAAACTCGCGCAGAAGAGGCTGAGTTTAATGCTGAAAGAATGGTTGATTTCCGACTAGGTCGAGCCGCCAGAGAAAGCGCACAGCAAGAAGAAAAAGCAACAGTAAACGCTTATAGGGATTTTAAGAGGGCTGCGCGTGAGGCCAGAAAAAACAAAGACTTCCAATCTGCCGCTCTTTTTGAAAAAAATGCTGAAAAGGAAAATAAAAAAGCTGGCGGGAACATTTCTAATGTAACGGCTAGAAGGAAGTTTTTTGAAGAACAAGCGGATACAAAATTAAAGACAGAGCTTGAAAGGCGGGCCGCTGAAAGGAGAGCCGTCACAGCAAAACAGAATTCTGCAAATCCAGAGGCAACTGTTGATTTTACCGCTACTGGATTTACTGAAAAGACACCACAAATTCCCGTGCGCAATTGGACTGGGTTTATTGCAGAAAAACCAGAGCCATTCCGAAGAACAGAACCAGAAAGAACCACAAGGATTCCAGAAAAGGGAGCGCCAAAACAGCAACCACGCGAAATTCCAGTTCCGCCACCAGAGCCAAAACCAACAACATTCCCGCAACCAGAACCATTTACTCAAATTCCGATGACGTCCACCCAACGGACGGATGAAGATGTATTGCCTGGTATTTCAGAAATTCCTAAAGTTGAACGCCTGCCAGACGAAACTCCAGAGCAATACAATCAGCGGGTAATTCAAGAATACACGCAAGGAGTTATTCTTCCATCTCTCGACGAAGATGTTCAAAATGCTTACACATCGGCTGTTGACTTGAACGAGCAAGAACGCGCATTATTTAGGCGTCGGTTAATATCCAAAGAAGCTCGCGAGCAGTATGACGAGATTGCAACCAAAGCGAAAGAACAGCACGATGTATTGAAAAAGGCGATTGATGATCTTAGGAAAGAACGCAACAAGTTCCCAGTTAATAGCAGGGAGCGAGTATTCAAAGATCAACAAATCGAAACACTGCGAAGCCAACTAGGATTCTTCGCAAAGAGGCTTTACTAAAATGGCAAATCGACGTTCAAGAGCTAGCGGATATCAATACCGCCCGATAATGGAAGAATTTGATGACCAAGGCGACGAGGGGTATTTTGAGTATGCCATAAGAACACGCCCAGAACTTCAATCAAAATTCGATTACAGCCAATTAGACGAAAAGTTCCCTATTCGTTCTATCTCTGGAAGGCTTCAAGTTGAAGAACAACGCAGGCGCGAAACACCCTTCTTAGAAGAGGACTTGGAATACAAGAAAACACTGCTTGCGGAACGCGAGGCGGAACTTGGCTTAAAGAAAGCGGCCCGCGACCTTGACCTCTACGAATCCCGCATCAATCGAGAGGATGCAATGCTGGAACAAGTGCCGCTTGCTCGGCAAGCCCTTGGACAACTTGATCCGCGTGATCCAGACTATCTTTCCAAAAGAATGGATGTTGTTAACAAGTATCCTGTTGCTTTTGAATACGACGCATTTATCGAAACTGTTGATAAGCCAATGCTGTTTAGGCACTCCAAACTGCGCGAAGGCCGGATTGAAACAGGAAAGGAAGTTACCGAAGACGCATTCCAAAAGGCTGCTGGACTCCTCAGCGACCCAACATTTCAAAAGCAAGTTCAAGCTGGCGACCAAATTGCCCTCGGACGTGCTGTTGTAGCAAGGGATACATACAACAAATTTATGCAACAGCAAGGAGTTGGCGTTGAGCCACAGCGAGAAATGGAAGCAATGGAGGCTCCAGAAATGTTGGATTTTACCAGCGAGGAAGAGGCTATGGCTTCTGGGTTGCCATCTGGAACAATTGTGATTATAAATGGTAGGAAAGCACGAATTGACTAATGCCTATCACCTACCTAGATGAAGAAGAGGAAGACTTCGCATCTCCGCTTCGCCAGACTCCATTAACGCAGCCCAAACGTCGCAAGATTACATATTTCGACGAGGAGCCTGCCGAGCGAAAGGCTAAGTTGCTTCCCCCTGTTGAGGAGATGTTCAAACCGAAGCCCAAGCCCGCTGGGGATAGTTTGCTTCGACAAGCCGCTGATATTCCCGTAGGATTAGCCAAAGGTGCCGCACAAGGCGTAAGAATGTTTACGGACATTGCTGGAGCAGATAACCCTGTATCCCAATCCATCCGTGGAGTGGAGGACTATTTGGGCAATCTTATGTCGGCGCAAGCCAAGGAAGACCAAGCAGAGATTGCCCGCATCATGCAAGACGCGCAGGACAAGGGTGTACTGGATCAAGTCATGGCTGGCGTTAAAGCTTTCTCCGTTGCACCAGTCGATATGACCGTGCAGGCACTCGGGACGATGGCTCCTGTTATTGTCGGTGGACTCGCAGCAAATACAGCAAAGCTTGCTGTAACTGGTATCCGTGGAGGAGCGGCGGCGGCAAGGGGACTTACCGCAGGACAGATGGCAGCAGCCCAGTCTGGCATCGGTGCTGGTATGGGGGCTGGTGTTGTTAAGGGAACCATCTACGACGAGGTTAAGAACGAACTCATCTCGCAAGGATTGAGCGAGGATGCCGCACACCAACAAGCTGTTAAGGCGCAAGAATACGGAGGCAAGAACCTCGACCAGATTCTGCTCGGCGCTGGACTCGGCGCTGCTGCGGCAACGACTGGAGCGGAAAAGATTATCGGAGGAATACTTACGAAAACAGGAGTAGCTGCAAGCAAGAGCCGTATCGGCAACGCACTCAAGACTGGTATTACAGAAGCCTTCCCAGAAGCTGCACAAGGAGCGCAAGAGCAACTTGCCGCCAACTTGGCATTGCAGCGCGAAGGGATGGAGGTTCCCACAACCCGTGGCGTGTTCTCGTCTGGTGCATTGGAAGGCATCGCTGGATTCGGAGTGGGCGCACCTCTTGGAGCTATCCAAAAAGCATCTGTCGCAGAAGATGCGGCAATCAAGGCGGATGAGGCGAACGCACCTCAGACCGCCGCAGCAATCCGTGCCGCTGGTCAGAAAGCTGCTACGACAGAAAAAGACATCTCAGCAACCGAGCAGGCTATCGAAGATGCGGAAGCAGCCACACGCCCGACAGTCCCCATCCGCGAAGAAGAACCATACGTCCAGCCTCCGAAAGAGGAATTCAAGGCGGCATTTGCAAGGATGACCCCCGAGTCGATTGCGGAGACGGAGGCGAACTTCCGCGAGCAGTTGCAATCCGAAGACGAGGAGACAAGGGTATTCTCACAGAACGCACTCGACGCACTTGCAGAGTTCCGCGCAGAGCAAGCAAGGGCAAGGAAGCTGCCTACAGACGTCCTGCCGACAGAAACGCCTGGTGCCACATACGGGCGCGAGGCTGACATTTACGACGTGTTTGCGGACGTAAGAAGGCGCCCCATGCCGCCCAGCGGTCCCGCATTTGAATCCGCCCAAGTAATCGAGGAAGCCGCCCGCCGCGCAGATGTTCTTCGCCGTACACCAGAGGGACGCGATCTTTTGCGCCGAGAACTGCAAGGCGAGGAGATGGTCGGTGGAGTCCGCCGCGCTACGGAAGAAGCATTGGCCACGGCACCAGAACCAGCAGAGGGGGATGTATTCGCAGAGATTCGCCGCCCGAGCCGTGCAGAGGAAGCCGCGATTACAATCGAGCAACAGCTTGCCGAGGACGAAAGAATCCGCAGATCGCAATTAGGAGCGGAGGCATTGCGCGAAGAACTCGCCCAAGCAGAATCTCTCTCCCGAGTCGCAGACAACACCGCGACAGACGAAGAAGTAGTCCGTCTCGCAAGACAAGGGTTGGTCAACATCCAAGACGGGCAGAATGTTATCACCCCGCGAGGAGAAGAGGTAATGCAGAGGGCTGGCGCACCGCTACCCAGACTGACTCCAGAAGAGAGGGCTGCGGAGGTTGCCGCCGCACCAGCAGCCCCCACTCCCGTAACGACCCCTCTTGTAACACCTACACCAGAGGCCGCTGTAGCCCCTGTAGAGCCAGTTGTTGCGGCAGAAGGGGCGGTAGAGCCAGCAGTCATAGAAGTCGCGCCAGAAACGGTTCAGGCAGCAGAGCAAAAAGCAACAGAAGATTTCGCTCAAGATTTATACGGGCAGGAGCCATATATCAATCACCTCCGCAGAGTTTCGGAGCAAATGCCCAACAACAAACTAAAGACAGCTGCATTTCTTCACGATTCCGTGGAAGATGGCAAGATGACACTGGATGAGGTTAGGTCTCAATTCGGTGATGATGTTGCGGGATTGGTGGATGTGGTAAGCAGAAAAGAAGGCGAAACATACGCTCAATTTATTGATCGTGTTGCCCAAAATCCCGAAGCAGCACAGATCAAATTGGCTGATCTTCGCGAGAACATTCGTAATGTAGAAAATTTTAAACCATCTCTTCGTTCCCGCTATGAAAAAGCCATAGCGGTTCTTGAGCCAGAGGTTGCTCCTGCTACAGCAATGACGGAAGATGCTAAAACCCGCAAGGCGCTGGAAGAGCAACCCCCCGCATCATTGGAAACTGTTTTACAGCAAGCAGAGGCATCTAGAAAATTTAGAGAGCAGGAAGAACCCGCAGGCATCGCTATAGGCAACCGCGTCAAGACCAAGACCACACCACAGAGCTTCGTAGTAGAAGAAGTGCTGCCTCAAAGCGCAAGAGAGGCAGAGCTTGGAGAACAATACTACAGCATCCGCAATGAGCGGACTGGCGAGGTGCAGACTGTAGAGGCTGGAGATATTAAGATTGTTAGAGGCAAGGGAGTGCGGAAGATGGCGGCTACTCCAACAAAAATAACGCCGCAAACTCCAGAGGAAACAACGGCATTCCAAAAAGCATCTTCCAATAAAGTAATGGCAAGGAATCCAGAACTTGCCGTTGCTGCTGTAAGACTGAAAAATGGTGAGATTACTGCTGGAGAATACGCAGACTTAATTGATTCCATTGATCCCTTTACAGTTAAAGGCGCTGAATCTATTCCAACAAAAGATAAAATAGATAAATACATTGGAGAAGATAAACGAAGCAAAGTAAATGCACCAATACAAAGCGGCAAAGAGGTAGAGTTCAGAATAGATATTCCGACATACAACCGATCTACTGCTGCTGGAGATACGGTATATGCCGTAACGGCGCATGAGCCAGTTCCAGAGACAAGCACTCGTGTAGGGACTCCAATATCTTACCTTGGCGCGGCAAAAGTCATTAATCCAAAGATGATGACTCGCTCTATTTCTGGGAAGGGCGAGGCTATTGATATTGCAACTGGTGCTGTAAAATTTCCTCTTGCCACAGTCAAAGGCAACTACGAGCCGATTACCAATCTGCCAGCAGACATCAATAACCCAGATGTTTGGACTGAGGTTAGTTACAATCCAATCCGTTCAAGTTACTTTGTAGATGTGCGCTCAAAGAATGCCGTTGTTGGCGGCGATGAAGCAATCATGGTTGGTTCTCGCGTCTTTGTTAAAAATCCTCAGATGCAAGCTCGTCCGAGGGGAATAGTTGGCGGGGCTGGGATTCGCGACATTAGATACATGGCATCAGAGCTTCGCGCAGAAGAGAAATACACACCCGTCCCAGAAGCGGATCGCTACACATTTAGAGAGGCATCTGGTCGCGCCATCCGATTCTTCGGTGGAGAGAAGCCGGAAAACTTTGTAATTGTTAACAATACCGATGATCCAGACTACGAGTTCAAGGCTGGCTACGACCCCGATAGTGGGGAGATCATCCTCAACCGCGCCTACATCCAGAGGGGCGAGAACATCGAAGACATCCTCACCCACGAACTCGGTCACTACATCTACTCCGACCCGCAGTTCCAAGCCGACTTCCAAAGCTTTTTGGAAAGCATGCCGGATGAGGCCCGCGCAGAGATAGATCGCATCGTAAACGAGGGCTACAACAAGGAAACCAACGAAGTTCAGATTGAAGAGCGGGAAGTTATGGCATTTGCCTCGCTTATCAGAAGGACGAAGAGGGGGCTGACCGCGTGGGAGAAGCTAAAGGACACCATCAAGAAGATCATCAACCGACTCCTCAAGACGAACATCATGCTTTCTGACCGTGGCGCGATGGCTGTATTCAATGTCGGATACAAGCGTTTCAACAGCGGGGAAAGGATCATTCGCGAGATGCGCGAAGGAGTGCTGAAGATGGCACCCGAACCAACCCCAGCACCAGAAGCAGTAGTAGAGGAAGCCCCCGCAGAGCGCCCGAAACGCCGCACGAAGATGCAGAACATCATCGACATCTCTACAGGCGTGAAGCGCCCCAAGACGAAGTTGACTGTAAACGAGATGACGGCGCTGAAGGACCAGATCAGAATGGGCGCAAGGAAGCGCAAGGAGGATAAGCGCACCCAGCGCGAGTTCGCAAAGGACTTAACCCAGCAACTGCGCGAGGCTGCTATCCGAGGAAAGGTCCGCCCGTCACAACTTAGGGCTATTACCAGCAAGGCATTGCAGACGCAGTTCGACAACGAGGCGTCTATCCTTGGATTCGTTAACTACGCGAACAAGGTTATCGAGAACGCCAACTACGAGAAGGATTTATCTGATGCCAAGTCAGCAATTAAATCTGCCAAGCGTTTGGCAAAGCAAAAAGGATTGGCTGCTAACATTAAAGCCAACCTCGAAAAGCTTGCGAATATCGAACCGCGACAAATAGAGCCGGAAGAGATGGTTGAGGTGGAGGGGGAGACGCCAATCTCTGTCGCAGAGTTTACAGCAGTTCTGAAGGAATACATGAAGGCGGGTGGCCCCGTCACGGCAGAGGAATACGTCCTTGTGCCTGACGCAGAGATTACCGACTTCCTAACAAAGCTTGGCGAACAGATTGAAACAAATCGCAAGGCTAAGGAAAACCTTGGAATGGACGGCGAGCTTGCAGCGATTGCAGATAAGACACCAGAAGAGATTGATGCCGAGCTTGCAAGAGACGAAGAGCGCCGCAATCGCATCGAGCAAAAGATAAACGGATTGGCTGAAGTGGCGCAAGTTGCACTGATCAATTACGATAATCCAGAAATTACTTCTGAAGAGAAGGTTGTTTTGGACGATATGAAGCGCATCACGCTGTCCGATATCAGCATTGGGGAACGAAAGGAGTTTATCAAGATTGCGAACAACATTCTTGTTAACAATAAGTTCCTCGGCGCTCAAAAGTTTGCATCTATGGCGAGGGGGCAGATTGGAGCGGTTGAGGCTGCAAAAGATTCCAAGACAATCAAACGCAACTCCGCGACATTAAAGGTTTACGAGAACCTTCTTGGAGAGAACTTCGGAAGGCTGGTCAATCTTGGAACGCAATCATTCGCAGACACATTCCGCAATCTTACAGGAACACAAGGACTTCCAAGGCTTCTTTACCAGATGGGGTTTGGTGAGATTGAGCGCGGGCAAGCCAACACAAACAGGGCAAGGCGCGAAATCACGGATGGCGTCCAGCAGCGATTCAAGCAAATCGAAAAGGAAACAGGTCAAAGGATTGCTGAAACACAAGGCGTCTATTCGATGGGCGTTGCTGGCAATCTCATCCAAATCCACCCCGACGAGACAGAAGCTGAAGGCATACAAAGAATGCGCGGTTTGATAGAAAAAGACATCGAGAAGAAAAAGAAGTCACCAAAGACGGAGGACAGAAAGACTGCGCTGTATATCGAGAAGGCTTTGGACGAGGTTTACGCTGACTCCATCCAAGGCATCTTGGACAATCTAAACAGACTGCATCCAGCAAACTACAAGGCTTTGACGTTCTTGATGAACGAGGTTCTACCCGAATACAAGCCGCTGCTTAAAGAACACGACGAGCTTTTTAACAACCAGACAGAGAACTACGAGAATCCGTATTACCTTCCAATCCGCTACCGCTCCATCGGAACAGAACCCAAGAAGCCAGGGGAACTGCGCGGACGGGCATCCGATAGCGTTACCGCCCCGAAACAAGCGCCCAACTCAATCAAGCGCATCAAGAACAGCGTATTGCCAGAAGGAAAGCAGTTTGACTACAACCTTACCAGAAACGTATTGGATTCCTTGTCAACGCAGCTTGAGGCGGCGTATACAAATCCAGGCTGGCAGCAAGTCTACGCATTCCTAAAGTCTCCCGAAGCAGTGGAGGCGCTCGGTGGTGTAGAGAACTACGATTTCGTCACGAAACGAATCAATAACCTATCCGATTCCCGCGAGCGCAAGATTTACCAAATGGACCCGTTCAACCAAGCTGCGGACTTTGTTGCGAATATGGTTCGCAAGATCGGAACGAGTATCGCACTCGGAGGTATTGGGCAGGCGGCAAAGCAGATGCCAGACCAAGTAGCCACAACGATTGCCAACGTAAACGATCTGAGCATCACGACTCCAGCCTTCACGGAAATCAAGGCGGCATTGCCAGCGATGCGCCAGTTCTCCATCGGTGAACGCGGTGAGATTGCAGGCGGCTCAAAGTGGGTCAACCAGCTTGAGGGCAACTTCACCAAGCTACAGCAGTTCATGCAAGATGGCTTGTGGCCCAAAGCAATGGAAGCTTTCGAGAATCTTAACAACTTCTGGCTGATTCCGCTCAAAATTTCCGACACGGTTGCCGCATCGCACGGATGGATTTCCTACTACAAGAAATATCTTAAAGACAACGACATCCAATTCACAAACTGGGACAACGAATCTGATCTTATTGCTAAAGGAGATAGGAGCCGCGTAGAGGCTGGTCTTTACGCAGACCAAATGATCGACATCTACCAAGGCTCGTCCGACCCGACCAAGATGGCAACATTCGCTCAACGAGGAGACAGCGGCGGTGGAAATCTTCTCAAGACGATGATTATGCCATTCTCGTCGTTCGTAATCCAGCAACGCTCTCGTATCCTTTCCGACTTGCGGGATATATCCTACGGGGATACGGACGAGAAGAAAGTCGCCGCAAAGGGATTGGCAGGAACACTGCTTGGAATTGTTATCTTCCACGGAGTAAGACGCTACGCATTGCCATTCCTTACTGGTGGTATTGCCGCTGCCGCATACGGATTGCTTGGCGTGGATATGGAAGAACCGGACGAGGAAGAGCGGCTTGAAAAAGAAAGGCGCGTATTCCGCCAGTTCTTGGGTGAGGTTGCATCGAACATCTTTGTCGGTGGTTATTCTGCCTACGCGGAAACAAGGCTAATCGACGCTGTAAACGCAGCCGCATATTTCTACGAGATTCAGACGCAAAGCGAAAACGTGCTGGACGACAAGGGTGAGATTATGTCTTGGGAGAAGTATCGCAAGGAACGCGCCCCAATGTATCGCTATACTGGACCTGGAGCAGATTCCACGCTTGGTATGCTTGATATTCTTCCAAGCCAAGCCAGAGAGTCGTTTGACAGGCTAAAAGATTTGTCGGACGACGAGATTATGGACTCGCTCACGGAAGAAGAACAGAGGGTTCTTATCCTTGCGGCATTGAGCGAAACGCTCTACACTATGCGATTAAATGACGCGGACGTTGCACGAATGGTAAAGAGGATGGCAAAGGATGTTAAAGACCAAGCCGAGGCGCGGCAGAAAGCGGAACGACAACTGCAACGCATCTACGGACAGTAATGATCCAATACACATACACTGACAAGTCCACTTGCCCGCCAGGCGAGTGGCGCTACACACATCCAGTCACGGGACTTAAACTCAAGCACTACGACTACAAGGCGTTCATTAAGAACTACGTTAACCATTGTCTAGCAAACAATATTGCACTGTCTCCAGACTGGGAGGAGGAGTTGATTTCCGAGATGTGTGTGCAGAACAATTGGGGCAAGATGTGCAAGCCTGTTTCACTTGATAAGATTGTTCGTAGGAGATTGTCGCTACAAGCCGTGCTGTCGTTCCTAAACATGATCAAGTCATGGGCGATGCAAGTATTGAACGGCAAGGCTGCGTTCGTTTCGCAAGACGAAGCAGAGAGACGCGCTAGCATCTGCGCGGGATGTCCGAACAACGTGACGCTCCAGTTTTCGTGCGGTGCGTGTATGGGTGGCGTATTATCGCTAATCCACGGAGTATTGGGGGACAGAAAGACATCCAACGACAGGAATCTGGGTGCTTGCCTCGTATGTTCTTGCGAGTTAAAATCTGCGGTTCACGTTCCTTTGGATGTTCAAAGGGATGGGTTGAGCGAAGAACTTAAAAACGATTTCAAGAAACTTACACATTGCTGGAAAAGCTCCGATAGATGAACTTTTTACATGAACGAGATTTAGGCGACATAATACTAAGCTTGGCCGCAGTTCAAGCTGCTGGAGGCGGGAGTTATTACATTCAAAACAATTCCAACGCAGTTAAGGTTTTGAAACCACTGCTAGAACTGCAACCATATATCGACAAGTGTGGCGAAAAGAACTTGATTAGGATAAACAAATCGTTTGTTGAGTTTAGAAAGCAAGGGTTGCCTTGGGGCGTTCAGCTTGCGGAATTGCATGCCAGATGGATAAAGCAACCGACAGACCTATCAAGGCCTTGGCTGTTTGTTCCAAAAGACAGCAAGTTCAATGGTAGAATTATTGTTAACAAGACCCATAGATATGTGAATCCTATTTTCCCTTGGAGTGAACTTGTAAAACTATTGGGAGAAAAGATGTTGTTTGTTGGTCACAACAACGAATACGAGTTGTTTTGCAGGTCATTTGGAAAAGTAGACAGATTGATTGTTAAGGATTATCTTGAACTGGCTATTGCAATAAATAGCTCGGATTGTTTTATCGGCAACCAAAGCTCATCAAATTGCGTTGCGGAAGGATTGAAGCATCGTTCAATCCAAGAGGTGTGTTTGTGGCAACCGGATTGTATCTACAAGCGTGACAACGCAACGTTCTGCTACGATGGAACAATCGACACAAGCGTTGCAGGGATAAACATAAAGTTGCACAGCAAAGCACTTGAATCAAATGCAAACAAGAGCCAAACACCTTCAGGCGGGTGGCGGATTACTGTAAACGGAAAGACGTTGAAAAGCTATGCAATTGACGCATTGGTTGTGGATGCAAAGAACAATGGTGTTGTTGGAACAAAACGCGAGATTGAAGACATTATTGTCCGCGAAACATCCCCAAGTATACTGGGAAGCAATCTTTCCGAACGTGTGTCCAGCGACATACAGCGTGTGAGGGAGCTTATAGGATGAACGAAACCAGCAAGGCAATGAGGAGAAGGCTTGTGGAAGACAAGCTTGGCATATTCAACTGGAGCGATATTTTCAAGGGAGAGGGTATTGATGTTGGATGCGGTCCCGACAAGATTTGGTATAATGATTGCATTGCTTTTGATTTGGAGCATGGGGACGCAAATGTTATCTCCAAATACTTTACAAAACAATTTGATTACCTGCATGCATCCCAGTGTTTGGAACACATGCACAACCCATTTGATGCAATACTGGAATGGTTGAAGATTGTTAAGAGCGGAGGGCATGCAGTGGTTTCTGTCCCAGATTGGTCTTTATACGAGGGAAAGGTGTGGCCATCGCGATACAACCCAGACCACAAAAGCACTTGGAGTTTCACGCACGAAACAAGTCCATCCCAGCGCCACGTCAATATCCACGCTTTCTTGGAGCATGTCAGTCCGTATGCCTATGCAAAACGGGCTATCCTTGTGGACAACAACTACGACTACAACTTATCCCCAAGCGTAGACCAAACATTTGAAGAAGCAAAAGGAGTAGAGTGTTTTATAGAGTTAGTCCTATGCAAGTTGTAATTGTTAAAGCGAAGAGCCAAGTTAAGGAGGTGGACAAGCTTGTGGAATACTGCCGCTGGCTGGACGGGACAGATGTCATTGTCATCCAGAACGACGAGAAGGTCACATCATACCCAGAGAGGAACAACCACGCATTGCAGCAGGCATTCAATTGCATGGGCGACACTCCATTTATTTGGTTGGAACCGGACAGCATTCCGCTTCGTATCGGATGGGCTGGAATTCTCGCAAGGGAATATCATAGGTTTGGCAGTGACATTATGTTGTCCAGCGACACGCATCCACCGCATGATCTTGTTGGCGGCATAGGCGTGTATGGCAAGCTTGCAAGAAAGCTTATTCCGGCTGGGATCAAAGCAGACGGATGGGATGGGTGGATGATTAAAAACATCAAACCGCTAATCTCATTTACACCGCTTATCCAGCATACCTACGCGCGTTACGATGGCGGCAAATGCGAGCCGCATATCTTCCCGAGGGATCGCCATTTATTGCGTGAAGATGCAGTTATCTTCCACCGCGACAAATTCCAAGGACTTATTGGTTAACGGTAAATAGTTCTGAACTTGCTGAATGCTTGCTTCCACCCCTTGCTTTCAGCCTTATTGTTCGTATTTATCGCTTTTGTAACAGTCGTGCTGTCCAGCCCCAACCGCTCCCTGCAAAGGGCAAGGAGGCCCATTCCTGCGTCAGCAATGTCTGGAGACATGCCGTATGTTAGTTTCATCTCGGATTTCGGCATAACTTTTATGCGTAGGTTCAAGTCCTTAATGCCGTGCTTGTCCAACTTTCGCTGGCACATCTCTTGCATCATCTCATTTGATATACCGCGAATCTGTCCAGCCCGCATGTACTCCTTCAGCGAATACCAAATCTCGGAGACGGAGTTCACATACCGTTCGTGTGCCGGAGTCTGGTCGTAGGCGGATACTGGTTTATCCGAAGCCTTGCCACCGAACTGGAGTCCGTAAACATCCTTGCTCCAAGCGATGGAAATAACATCTCCCAGCGGTCCGCCAGCACCAGACTTGTCGTATCCAGCACTGCGGGGTTGGACGCCGCGTTTTACGCATTCATCCCTAAACCATCGAACAATCTGTTCTGTTCGTGTGGAAGATTGGTCGGTAACATCCTCGGCAAACTTCAAGAACTCGTCGTATTGTAAACCCTTGTATCCGTAAGGTTCGGTCAGTTTACCAACAGTTCCAAAATATAGGATCGCCCTATCGCCACCGTTTGTGAAGGATGGGTCAAGAAACGCAACGCGCACAAACTCGTTATCCAGCCAGATTGCTTTGTCCAAAGCCTTGGAGTTAACAATTTCCACTTCAGAGTAGATTTGATCTGTAACGCCAGCCGGACACCAGAACCCGCGATACATGCGCCAATATGACGCAGTATTTCTTTCAGATACTGGGACTTTCTCCAAGTCCTCTGGTCCATCCATCCACGGGTAATACTTTTTACCCCGCTCCATATTCGGATTCTTTAGCGTATCAAAATGCAAGCAAACGCCACGCTCAGTTTCCCAATCATCATCCTCGACTGTAATGCTATCCCAACCGTCTTTAGGTTTTGCAAACTTTCCAAAAGCATCTACATACGAGGCTGGGTTGGAGATACCAATAAATTGAAAGCGTTCGCAACCTTTTGACAAGTTGTAGAAGGCAACCTCGGTAATTGCCTCGGAGAGTTCAGACAACTCGTCAGCAACGAAGATCACGTTCTTTTGGTGGATACCTTGCATCTTGCCAGTGGCATCTTTCTCTTTCTTCTTTTCGCCAGGTATCAAAGTAATTCCAGACAGATCACCCTTGCTCGCCTTGCCCTTGGAGTCCACGTAGCGGATTGTGTTTAGGGAATCCACAAGCTTGCCTGGCAGTCCAAGCTGTTCGCAAATCTGCCAATACTTCACAATCTTACCCCAGATACGTTGCTTGGATGCCTTGATTGTTGTAGAGGTGGCTAGGACAATCGTGTTCTCTGGGTCGGCTAAGTAGTTAATAATTGCCCAGATGGCATAGAATTCAGACTTTCCAAAACCGCCACTTCCAGCAATCGCAAGGTAGTCGTGCTTGCAAGAAGCCTCCAGCATTCGCATCGCCCACGGGTGCCAGATGAAGTTTGCAGGAACTTTTGCGTCACGCTCGGGCCACAGAGCCTTGGAAATTGCCAAGAAATGTTCGTGTGTCTTGGCTTTGCCGATGTCATCTGGAATGCGTCTGGTAATCTTCTCGCGGAACATCGCCAACTCAATCGCAAGGTCGTGTGTTCCCTTGCGCCAGTTGAATCCATACTTGTGTTTGTAGCCCTCAATCGGATCGCCGTAGATGGGGGCGCTGACTCCCTCGTTCGCTTTCATTAAAATATTTGTTGCAACCCGTATGTGTTAGTGTATAACTATGCACCATGTCAAACGCAAAAGAGGAAAAGCACCGCACGGTTGCCAAGCTGCCTCCCGATGATTGGAAGTTCTTTCGGGCTTGGCTTCTGATGAAAGGAACCACCTTCACGGGTTGGTTGAAGAAAGAGATCGCAAAAGCGAAGAAAGAAGCCGGAATGGTATGACACTCCTGCAAGCCCTCGGTCTGGAAAAAACGAAGGCCGAAAAGTTTATTGACGAGAAACGCGAGGATGTTACTTTCGACATTCAAGTTACGCCCGAAGATTATGATAACGGCACTAAGCACGATCCTATTAACAGTCCTTTGGCTTTGGCTGTTAAGCGTTCACTCAAGGGATCGCAGTTCCAGTTGGATCGTGCGGGTTTTAAGGTTATCATTATATCTCGCGGTATTTACGAGTATGGCTTCTTTATGCCTCGCAGCGTTTGGAGACAAGTAAACTGCCAAGAGTTTATCGAGGATTCCAAACCTTCGCGACCCATCAAATTTAAAGCAACCTTTTCAATGTTATTCTAATGAAGCTTGTTATACCTGTATCAGAGTCAGACAAAGAACTAATTCCAAATCTCTATGCTGCTTTTGAGAAATACGAAATTTGCCCTGATAACGATTTGCTTGTGGTGGGTTCTAAAGAAGTTCAAGCTGATGTGGATTCCATTCTTGAAAACATAGGCAGCAAATTTGAATCTTCAGAAAAATTGATTATTGAAAACAATAATTATGGTTGGCCTATGGCTTGCAACCACTATTGGCAGCAGACTTGTTACCATCTTAACAAAGGCGAAGACGATGCGTTTTTGTGGTTTGAATTGGACAGTACGCCAGTCAGCGACCACTGGCTGGATATCTTGTCGCAAGAATATTATGCAGACACAACAAGGGCGGCAAAAGCAGGGCGCGAGCCATTCATTTACTTTGGAAACAAGGAACGAAACTACGAAGGCAACAATGGAGAACTTTTGCCCGAATCCGTTTCTGGAAGCCGCATGGCTCCTATTGGAATCTACTCAACGGAAATCTGTTCCATCCCTGTTCTATCTTCGTTGTCTGCAACGAGGCGTCATTGGTCATCGGTCATCCAATGGTATACTACACCATCCCTTGCAAACACGGAATTGATCCAAAATAATTGGAGAACAAAAAACTATCGCAAAGAGAAAGATGTTATTGTATGTGATTCAATTGCCAACTTGGCTTGGGACGTCCATTTCAACAAACCAGTCAACAAGGACGCTGTTCTTGTTCACGGGTGCAAAGATGGATCGCTTCTCAAGTTGATGTTGAAAAAAGAAGACAATAATTTCAACAAAGAAATGAAAGTAGCGACACAAGTATCCATTGAAGATGCCGAGCAAATTGCAGAAGAGCTTGAGGAGCGCGAGGAGCGCGAGGAGCGCAAGCAAAAGCCAAAGACATTTTTCGGATTATTCAAGGATCGCAAAGAAAAGGACAATAAATGAGCGATGTATTGGAAACAATTTCCGAGTCGGGCAAACCGCCCGTATCGAGGATAAAAGACGCCAAGAGCGCCTATGAGGTTTGGGAGACACTACGACGAGCGGATGCCGTATCGGCATTTGACCGCAGCAAGATTGACGCGGCTTACGACAACGAGCGACCCTACGACGAGAGGGCGCTTATCAACGCGGGACAAGGTTATCGCGTTAACGTGTCGTGGGGATTCGCCAAGCAAGTCTTGGATACAGCCCTTGCGGGATATACCGACATCATCAACGCTCCCCAAACGTTCTTCAGTTGCCCGACTACTTACGGGCCTCAAGTCGAGCGCGACGAGCTTGAGAATGTTGTTGCCCAAGAAGTTACTGCCTGCATCCGTTCGTGGCGCAACTTCTTCCCGACCTATTTGAAACTTTGCAACGCGTTCATCAAACACGGCGTAGGAATTGCTTTGTTCAACGACGAGTGGGACTGGCGGTGGAAAGCCACCGATATGTCAGACTTCAAAATTCCCCGCAAGACAGAGGTTGGGCAAGAGAATATCGATGTGGCTGCTTGCTTGCGATTCTACAGCCCAACACAGCTTTACCAACTGATTAAGGACGAGGAGACTGCCACCATCAATGGATTCAACGTGGAGGCGTGTCGTCGTGCAATTATCCAGTGCGTCAACAATAACAACAATTATTATAACTTCCGCCAATACGATTGGGAGAAGCTTGAAATTGAGCTTCGCAACAACGACTTGTATTTTACCACGCAAGCCGCGAACCAGCAATCGATCCGGGTTGTGCATTTGTGGGTCAAGGAGTTTGACGACAAGGTTTCGCACTTTATGATTGTGGACGACAACGGAGCGCAAGACTTCCTATACAAGAAGATCGGGCGCTTTGAGAATGCGTATCAAGCGTATACAGTCTTTACATACGGAGTCGGAACTAACGGATACTATCATGGCATACGCGGACAAGGTTATGATGTGTTCGCAATTAACGGTGCGCTTAACCGCGCATACTGTTCGCTGCTGGAGATTGCATCGTTTGGTTCCGCCCCCACGTTCCAGCCCAAAGACGAGACGGCATTGCAGGAGATGCAATTCATCCCAAATGGAGTCTACAATTTGCTTTCTCCAGGAATTGAGGTCATTAAGGATACTATAGTTCCCAACGTATCTAACGGAACCCTGCCGATTGTTAACGCATTTACCCAGTTGTTCCGCGAGAGGACGTCTGCCTACAACACGGAGTCTTTGGTAAACACAAGCATCGAGAAGTCGGCTACACAAGTACGCGCTGAACTTAGCAATATTGCTAAAATGAGCGTGTCAGCTTTGAATTTGTTCTTCGACCCGTGGGAGAGTTTGATGCGTGAGATGATTAAGCGGATGAAGCGCCGTGACTACGATGCGCTGGAGCCTGGCGGCACTTATATCTCGCAGCTTCACAAACGTTTGCTTATGCGAGGATCGGAGGGAGTGGGCGCCAAAGACAGATATCTGCAAGCATTCTTTGCGCTTGATACGGATCGCCTTCGCGTTACCAAGCCTGTCGGTGCTGGCTCGGAGGCAGCACGTATGATTGCTTACGATAGGCTTATGGCTATATTCGGTTCGCTGCCGGATTTCGGTAAACAGAACCTTGTTTGGGATATTGCTTCGGAAACCGCTGGATACGAGAATGCAGCACGTTACGCAATACAGCCTGGCGCAACGGAGACGCCCACATGGGATGCTTCTCTTGCTCAAGTGGAAAACAACGTTCTAGTGCAAGGCGGACAAATTGCTGTCATTGACGGCCAGAACGATCTTGTTCATGCCAAGGTTCACGCCCAAGCACTCAACCCGCTTGTTACGCAAGCTCAAGACGCACTTGAAGTCGATCCGATGTCTATTGCCCAGACATTGCCAGGCATCAACAACCTTAACGGACACATGGCTCAACACGTCGAGCGCATGTCTCAAGACCCGCTTCTGCGTCAAGAGGCTGCCATGTTCCGCAAGATGCTCCAGCAAGCTGACGAAATTCTGCACAACGGAACACTCAAGGTTCAGAAACTACAGGCCCAAGAGATGCAGGCCCAGCAGGCCGCTATGGCACAAGGTCAAGCGGTCGAGGCTACAGCAGGAGGGGTTCCTCCCGATGTCCTTGCAAAGATTGAGGCCCAACGTGCCGAGCGTCAAGCCAAGTTGGAAATGGACTACCAAACACACCAACAGAAGATGATTATGAAGCAACAAGAAGCAAACCAAAAGCTTGCGATCCGTGATGCGGAGGCTGCGAGCAAAATCCAGCGCGAAGGAATTCGGGCATGACGCAAAGACAACTTTTCCAACTCAACGCAGACAAGCTCGATAGGTTGACTGCATTGCTGGATGATCCAGTTATGCGCGAAGCCTTTGTTATTGTTCGACAAGAATCCTTCCCTAAGGAGCCAGTATTGCGTCCTGAGGCGGATATGCGTGACGTGCTGGCATTGGAGGCTGGCAAGTCTATCGGAGCTAACGAATTCTTCCACAAGCTGCAAAGTCTAGCGAAGCGTCCCCAAGTCAAGGACAGCAAGCTGGAACAAGAATACATCAAGCAAGCTAGGGAAAGACTTTTCGCGACAGGTCTTTACACTGTTGACGAAATCCACGAGGCCGAAAGGCTCTCACAACTCAACAATCCACAGGAGAAATAAGTATATGAAAACAATGCAAAAAGAAAGCGGACGCATTTCCGCACCCGTCGTCAAATCCAAAAAGATGTCCAGCAAGTCAAGCGTTTCCCAGAAGGGCAAAGCTTGGGGTGCGCGTCACCGTGCTGGCATCAAAAAATAACAGAAAGGAACCATGTCCGAACAAGCCACACAAGAAGCGCCCGTATCTACGGACGCAGCCATTACCAATCTTCGCGGAGCATTGGACTCCATCGCGAGGAACGACTTGAATGCCAACTCCACGTTGACGGAACGCCCGCCGAATCCATCGGCACCAGTTCCATCTTACGCTATTAAAGAGGAAGCCAAGTTGGAATCCAATACAGATAAACCAGAACAAAAGTCGGAACCCGTTACAGAAAAAGTAGAACCAGTTAAGGAGGAATCTACTGCAACAGAAGAGACGACTGAAGAGCCGCAGCCTGCTGACGAAAAGTCAAAGGTTCGCTGGAAAGAACTCAAGCAAGCCGAGAAAGATTTGAAGCTTGCGCAGAAAGAACTTGCCGAACTGAAGAAGCGCGGAGATGAGTTTGAGTCTACCAGTAAGGAGGTTGACGCACTCAAGGCGCAGATCGAGGAGATCAAAGCCGAGCGCGAAGCGATTGACGGAGAGTTGTATATGACTCGCGTTCAAGCTTCCCGCGAGTATAAGGAGTATGTCACGGAACCTTTGAACAAGTTGTTCGACGACGTGGACTTCTACGCCAAGCGGAACGAAGTGGACGGGTCTGATATTGTCGATGCGCTTGAAGCAGACGTGAACGGAAACGGCAAGAAGTTGGAAGAGCTTGTTGCGGATTGGCCGGATAGGGATCGCCAGAAAGTATATCAACTTGCAGACAACCTCCTTGCAATCAACAACAGAAAGCAAGAGATCGAGGAGAACAGCAAGGCGGCATACGAGGCATCGGTACAGCGCGAGATGAAGGAGCGTGAGGAGCAGCATAAACAATATTTTGCCCAGCGCGAAATTGCCGTCACAAGCGTCATTCCGAAGCTTGGAGAAAAAATCTTTAACATTTTGCCGGAAGACAAACGCCCAGACATCTCCAAGTTGCAACAGGAGATTATGGGATATGACTCTTGGCCAGAAGACCTAAAGGTTTACGGAATTGCAGGAGCGGCAATTCTTCCAGACCTTGTGGATCATCTGACAAGTGTCCAAAAGGAATTGGAAACAATAAAGAAAGAAAACATTAAGCTTCGTGGTGGGGCGGCACCCGCTGCTGGCGGAACTTCCCCGCGTTCACCGCAAGAAGCCGCAAAGCCAACAGACTACACAAAAGTTGATACAGAAGACTTTGTGAAATCAATGGTTTCGCGAATGGTTGCTTAGTTTGTTAGTCATATGGTTAAGACGGCTTGTGGTAGAAATACTGCAAGCCGTTTTTCTTTTAAATAGTTCTTGCATTATTTTAACTTATACAATAAGTCTCGCAATGCAGGGTTGCCTAACCTGTTGAAAAAGGTGGCACGGAGGCTGTGTTCCGCAACCATAGTAACAAATAATTGTGAGCTTAAAAAACCCGCAAGGGCTTCTCAAGTGGCTCAGAGGAGATAAGAGAAATGATGCCGTTTCCGCAAATGCGGATTTGGCGACCAACTTACAATTAACATAATTTAGAAAGATACTACAATGTCTCAATACAATCTCGCTGATGTGAATCAGCAACTCCAGCAAGAAGCTGGCCGTATCGGAGAAATGATCTCCGCAAAACTTATCGGAACCGATGTGTGGAACCGCCTCATCAAGCAGGACACTTTCCCTGCTGGCATGGGTGAGTCCATCCAGACCCTCATCCAAGAACGCTCGACTGTCAGCAACGTCAGTTCGACCGCTTGGGAAGATGTCGGAACCAACGACGGGACGGGCAATTCTTGCAATCCGACCCCTCAAACCGTTGATTTCGCCCGCACCCTCAAGAGCTACAACCTCCAGCAGGCGGCTATCCGCAGCCCTGGTTTCTGCGTCAACGACCTCCGCACCGCGTGGAAGGCCGAAGAGCAGTTGGCTGGCGAGGTTAAAGTCCTTAAAGAAAACGCCCAGTGGTTCTGGAGCAACCGTTACCGCGACGAGTTCATCCGTCTTGCTGGCAACAAAGTTGTTACCGACGTTAACGACACCCTCGCGATGTCCGTCAGCGGTTCCGACCAAGCGTTTCCGGCTGTTGTTCCCCAGTATGCCCTCGACCAAGGCATCCTCGACCAGTTCTACCTTGATCTGGCTCGCGACTCCGCCGAAGGTCACTACGCGATGGTTGACGGTGAGCCTCAATACGCGCTCATCTGCTCCCCCGAAACGAGCAACTACCTCAAGAAGCAGAACGCTGACATCCGTCAAGACCTCCGCTTCTCGTCGCAAGTTGACGAGTTGATCAAGCCGTTCGGTGCCGCGTTCAGCTACAGTGGCTTTGTCCACATCGTTGACCGCCAAGCCCCCCGCTACAACTTTGTTGGTGGGCAGTTCGTCCGCGTTCCGTTCTACACGAACGCCGCTGCGACGACTGGCAACAAGGCGGTTGTCAACCCTGCGTATCGCACTGCTCCTTACGAGGTCAGCGTGATCTACAACCCGCACGTCTTCACTTCGCGTGTCGCCCAAGTCATCACCAGCCCTGGTTCTGGCTTGAAGTTCGACCCCGTGAATTACAGGGGCGAGTTCATCTGGATCAACAACAAGGACAATGTGAACAACATCCTTGGCTTGACCGGATACTTCTACGCTCTGTTCATGCAGGGTTCCCAGCCGAAGCGCACCGAGTGGGGTTATGCGATCATGCACCTCCGCTGCTCGCCCGCCACGGTCTATCAGTCCTGCTCCTAATAGGACTAGGTAGCACAAGCTAGCAATGGGTGCGGGGAGGTTCGATCCCTCTCCGCACCTCAACCAAAGGATCGAATATTATGCAAAACAAAGACAAAGGCGGCATGGCGGTTATCATCGGTATGGGCGGCAAGCCCGAAGGCGAAGAGGTTGATTTCAAAGCTCCAGAGGGTTTCGATTACGCTGATATGAAAGAAGGCGACGAAAAGGAAGTTCTCGCTAAAGTTCGCTACGACGGAGAAGGTGAATTCAAGCTCGTCTCGATTGACGGATATCCACTCGGCATGGAAGAAGAGGAAGGGGAAGAGGAAGAGATGCCCGAAGGCGAGATGGAGGAAGAGGAAGAAACAGAAGTCGAAGAAGAAGTTCCGTTCCAAGAGCGTCTGCGTAAACGCGCTGGTTTGACCCAATAAATCAAACTTAAATTATGCCAAACATTTGGGATGCTGGCGGCGGTAGCAACAGAAACATAAATAATCCAGCTAACTGGGATAATAATGTAGTTCCAGATTTGGCTTCAGGAACGCAGACGCTGACATTTGCCACGGGTTTAAATCTTGAAGTGAACCTAAACACGGAGGTTAATGCCGCAGGGATAATTCTCAATTATAATGGTTTATTGCCATTTTGGCCGTCATCCACTGGAAATATTTCCTTGGGGAGCCTTGGAATAACAGCCCAACCAACTTTAAATACCTTTGGGACATATTTTTTTAATAGAAGTGGATCAAGGATGGCCGTTAACCTCGCTGCCAACCAAACTTGGACGGTGCAGAACCAAGGGTCTTCGACCACCACACTGAGCGTTGCGGGTTTCGGCGGGGCGTTCAACTTGACGAAAAACGGAACGGGTCTTCTTGCGTTCACCTTGAACAGTTCCCGCTCCAGCGATGCCAATTCCGTAACATTGGAAAATGGAGTGTTGAGGTTGCAAACCGCAGGCGCGCTCAATAGCTCCGCCAATGCGCCCCTCTTCTTGAACGGCGGTGAGTTGAGGCTCGCCAACAATTCCAACACCACTTTCACCGGGACGAACACCACCGTGGGAGGCGATGCCAGTATCACCACCACGCGGACAAGCGGTTCAACCGCGCACCCAGTGCAGACTATGGGCAACCTGTCGATTGGTTCGCACACGCTAACCGTCAGTGATGCAAATGTAGTCAGCAGCACCGGAGACGCTGTTTTGCGAACTGGAGCCGTGACTTTGACTGGAAATGCAGTTTTTAATGTCGTTAATACCGACAACGCTGGGGTGCTTAAACTTGGAGCAGTTGGTGAATCTGGCGGTTCAAGGGGATTTACAAAAACAGGTAACGGAACTATTGAGTTAACATCGGAATCAACATATACAGGCGTAACTAATATTACTGAAGGTAATTTTATTGTAAACGCCAATGCTACTGGAACAACAGTAAACATCCAATCTGGAACAAAGATTAGCGGAAGTGGAGCGGTTGGTGGAATGAGGGTGTTTTCTGGAGGAACTATTTCGGCTGGAAATTCACCTGGAACAATTATTGTATCCAATAATGCAACACTCGACGGAGCCTCCAATTACAATTGGCAAGTTGCATCGCTCAACAAAGACGCATCAAACCAGTCGCTAAAGGGAATTGGATGGGATTATTTGAATATTGGTGGCGTTTTGAATCTTTCTGGCTTGGATTCCACGCCAATGAATTTAAACCTTTGGAGTTTGTTGTCTGTAAATCCAGATGTAAACGGAACAATTTCCGGCTGGCCGACGTCACATCCAAATACTTGGGCAATTATAGGTGCTGCTGGTGGAATCCAATTAAACGGAACACAATTGTCACCCAACACGGATTACACACATCTTTTCAACATTAACACAAATCCAACAAACGGAACTGGCGGATGGTCTGGAGAATTGCCGATGAACGAAGGATTTAGGGTTGTAACGCACGGTGATGCAAAGACACTTTATATCTATGCACCTCAAGCCGTTCCATCACCCCCTGCCCCAACATCAACTCCAAACCCTCAACACGGGGATTCTGAATACAATCTTCTATACAAGATTGCTCAAAACACATACAAGCAAGCGACATCTTGATTGCAATTATTCAATCAATAATTTAAAAAAACAATATGGCACTTGAACCGCAACACGGAGACGCAAAGTTAAATCTTCTTTATAAGATCGCTCAGAATACTTTTGATGCTTCACAAGGAGGTGGTGGGGGTGCAACTGGAGCTACAGGAGCAACAGGATTTGGTGCCACTGGCGCAACGGGTGTTGCTGGAGAACAAGGAGCAACGGGCGCAACAGGTGTTGCTGGAATTAACGGAGCTACTGGGGCAACAGGTCTGACGGGTTCGCAAGGCTCTACTGGGGCAACAGGAATTGGAGCCACTGGAGTCACTGGAGCAACTGGCGTACAAGGAATTCAAGGAAGCACAGGGGCTACTGGACCCGCACCAGATACTTCTGCATTCGTCCAGAAGTCTGGTGACACAATGACTGGCAAGTTGACTGCTGCCGCTGACGATACATCTGCAAAATTTAATATCGGAAACGCAATTACTGGAACAAATCCAGCAACCACAGTAAATGGAGATTTGTGGATTACAAACGGTAATAGACTGGCATATAGGTCAAATTCAACAATTTATAACACCGCTCAAACAAATTTAGCTAACACATTTAATAATAATCAAGCCATTGACACTTCTACTGCGATTACTGCTTTACGAGTTACCCAAAGGGGAACAGGTGAAGCATTGCGAGTTGAAGATGAGACTACTCCAGATTCAACAGCATTCGTTGTTAGTAATTCTGGTCGGGTTGGCATTGGCGTTACTCCCGATGCAACAGTTTCACTTTCTGTTGATACTACCGGAATCAAATTTGGTGATGGGACTATTCAAACAACTGCAATGCTCGCTGGCGCAACGGGAGCAACAGGAGCGGGAGCAACGGGGGCTACTGGTGTTGCTGGCATTAATGGTGCGACCGGAGCTACTGGTGTTGCTGGCATTAATGGTGCGACGGGTCTTACAGGGGCTACAGGAATCCAAGGTGCAACTGGTTTGACTGGCGCAACTGGAGCATCTGCAAGTGTAGCTCAAGTTACCGGAGTTTACTATGTTGCTAAAAACGGAAGTGATAGCAATACAGGAACAGTAGCCGCACCATTCCTTACAATCCAGCATGCTATTAATCAAGTGCCAGCAGGAACAGATGATTATACAATTTATGTTGCTTCTGGAATCTATGACGAGAATTTGACGATCAATCGGATCAACACTCACATCGTCGGCATGACTGACGATGCTTTGCAAAATAAAGCTATCTTGATTCGCGGAACAACCAATATCACCGCAACAGGAACTGGTAGCGTATTTAATAATACGATTGTCTTAAATAACCTCACGCTGGCAAATACTTCTACTGCTGGCTATACAGTTTCAAGCACAGGTTCTGGATATTCCCTTACCATTAAAAATGGTGTTATCGAGCAAGATAATGCTGGATTCGGAGCGATTAACATTGCTAATGCAACAAATGATACAAGAACATACTTTGATAACATTTATGTTCTTGCAAATCCCGCTAATAGAAATGCGTTGGACTTTTCTCGCGGAATAATTGCAGAAATTGAAAATTGTAACTTTTATGCAACTGGCATAGGAGGTCTGGCAGTTAATGTGACAAGCTCAAATGCTTGGATTGTATTGGCGAAAAATTCAACATTCCAAGCTCTTGGGAAGACGATTTCTCTATCCACTAACAACCAGTCCACAGCAAATCTCTCTTCGTTCTTGAACTGCACGATCAACGGACTTCCTGCGAGTAGCACAACCGGAATTGTTTCTCTTGGTGGTGGAACGCAAGCAGGATTTAGCTTTGTTCGATGCAATATTACGAACCTTGCAACGAATGGTTCTAGCGACTTTCCATTTTTTGAATTTAATACTGCCGCAATTCTATTTTGTGTAGGCAATATATTTGCAAGTCTTCGCGCAGCAGCAGTTAACTTTAGACCAGTTTATGCCGTCACGACTGCTGCTCCGAATGCTGTTTTCAAATATCTTGGAAACACTTATGCTTCCAACAAGACAACTGGGACAGATACATTCTTAATTCCGACGGCTGGCTTGAATGGTTGGGCAATTGTTGAGCGTCTTATTGGCGATTACATTGGGGCTACTGGAGCTACAGGGATTACTGGGGCGACTGGAGTTGCCGGAAATACAGGTGCAACTGGTTTGACTGGAGCCACCGGATTGACTGGAGCTACTGGACCATCT
>Ga0129333_10000041_pt1 | contig 69022 bp, 38 predicted proteins | sample CPB6_08_DNA_FD_94474 | JGI IMG/M metagenome (GOLD analysis project Ga0129333, IMG submission 94474) | Freshwater to marine salinity gradient microbial communities from Chesapeake Bay, USA - CPBay_Sum_0.6_0.8_DNA | ecosystem: Environmental > Aquatic > Marine > Coastal | place: USA: Chesapeake... | reverse complement strand
CTCTACTCCATTCACGTTCTGTGTAAAACAGATTACGTGGTTCATCTACTAATCTATTGGTGGAGATGGTGGGATTCGCACCCACGTCCAGAACATTTTTCTCTTCACTTCGTACAGTCATATAGGTATTTAGTTGTAGTCTTTAGATTCTGTAATCTTTCTTCGGTCTGTCTCATCAAATAATCATATTCCGCAAAAGGTTTGATTTGATCAGGAATTTCTTGATAAGCTAGTTCTATAGCTTTTTGTCTATTGTGAACGATTTTTTCTTTTGTGATCTTGGAATACTCTAATTTGTTTAATGGTATATTAGTAATTGGTCTGATTGTTTCGCAAATTTTATCAAATCTATCATCTATATTTGGTATAGTATCAAAACTATAGTCAAATAACTCATCAAACAACTCAAATCCCAAAGATTTAATATAATTATTAATACCTTGACTTCCCGCTACTAAAAACGGTTTTCCTAATAGTAAAGGTGCAACAGTCTTTTCAGTAATAAAAATAGTTTTAATAGTAGTTTCGCATACTAATTGAAAATACGAATTATAATATTCTTTTGGAAAAAAACCTTGATCAACTTTTGTTACAAACTGATCATCCAAAACTTTATGCATATCGTTAAAGTGCTTAAATTGATATCTGTGTTTTGGTTTAGAAAAATATTTTTTATGCCAGCTATATGCACTATATTTTAATAGATCGTGCTTGGCAATAAGATCGATTAAAAGCATTCTGTGATCATGGCCTTTGCTGTTTAAATAAACATAATGGTGTAAAAAATTGATGCGGTCCGTATCTACTAACACTTGTTGTATATTTGTTAAATTTCGTTTTTCTAAGTTGATAGGGTGAAAGAACTGCTCGACTGCTTCTCTAAAAAACACTGTAGGCCAATATATAATTTCTATATTTTTTGAAATTGAAGTTTTATTTACCATTACGTTCTTTTCAGGACAATAATTTTTAGAATCTATACAGCCTACAATTGCGTATACCTTTAAATTTTTTTCATAGGCAGCTTTTATAATTTCTTTATATCCTCTAATACGAAAAAATTCAAATTCTATATGGCAAAATAAAATTACACAATCGTAATCATTTGTGTAAATTTTATTAATGTGTGATTGATAGGATGCATCGTCATAATTATTTGCATCCCACATATTAATATACCAGGGATTCATCAATAAATAAAACCGTAAGCTATGCACCAAACTTCAAGAGCCAATCTATAAAGAAGATGGCTAGCAATATATGCACCTACTGCTGCAATTGCCACTTTTAACATTAATTCTGATTGTGTATTCATAATTTGAGTTTCGCTTCGGCTTGGATTCGAACCTTGTCCTAGTCTTGTCGATCTGCACTTCCCACAGTACTGACCGAAGCAGTTTTTTCTGGTTTATCTCTAGTGCCTATAGAACACCTTGATCCTCAAACTAAGCCATCGCTGTGCGACAAACACTACTCCAGAAGGTCGTGCGGCTGTGTTATATTTATACTTTTATTCTAATGGCAAGTCAATTAATTTGGATTCGCGGTCCAAATACTTCATCTCAATCTTGACTGGGTGGAATTCACGTAGTGCTTCTACCACATTATATGGATCGAGTGGGCCACAAGTGTAAACATCAAGTTGAAGTAAAGCTGGGTTATCTTCATCCCAAACATGTAATGCGATATGGCTTGTCTCTATGATTGCTACAGCAGTTAGACCACGATTGCCTTCTACGTTCAAGTACTTTGCATATGGGCCCATCATTACTTTCATACCGATCTTATCTACTAGTTTATTCATCCAATCAATAGCTACCTGTTCATCTTGAACTGGTTTACCTACTTCAGCACGAATAATTAGATGTTTATGTACTACTGCCATATTTGCTCCTAAAATTCTAAAACTAAATGTGAACCGTCTTTATAAACAAGTTTTTTAGCTTTAGATGCCCATCGTGCGTACACTTCATCATTTATATCAGCAACGTGTTCATCTAATAAAAAACCTTGCATATGAGGGGAATCTAAACAACCTACAATAGGATGATAGTATTTCCAATTTGTAACAATAAATTTGCCTCTAAACTCTTGAGCTATTCTATCAAAAACATAATTAAAATTTGGCGTCGGGATATGCTCAACGCTTTCTGCCAATATAATGGTATCAAACGATCCCAAAGCAATTTTATTATCTGCTAACAAAGTTTCAATAGGACCTATTATAGGGCTTTGATGTTTATGTTGCTCACCATAAAAGTGCTTGCCCGTCTCTTGATACCAGCGATCCGCCTCTAAACATACCTCTACGCTTATATGTTGAAATCCTAATACAGTCATCAAATTTGATAACTCTCCCCGACCACCGCCTATTTCTAATACTCTAGGATGTCTTTTTTGATTTTTTTTAATATACTCTTCAATATCAAAAATGTTATAGTTATGATCAAACGTATCTCCGTGTTTGTTTTTGTTAAACACATCGGGGAAACTTTCTACTAACGTTTCCCAATGTATATCACAAGCATATGACAAGGCAGCAATATTATCACCAAATTTTAAAGTTCGTTTTTTCCAAGCATCAATACCATATAATTGTTTAATATAATACTCATAATCATATATTTTATTATAGTCAAAATTTATCATTTATATTTTTTCCTATAGTATTCTTTTAGCCAGGACCATTCATAACTCTTTTTAAGTTCTTCTATATCACCCATTACATTATCATAATATTCAACTGCATCCAATGCACCTTGTAGACAATTTTCAGCAAATTTTCCTTCTGCTACAGTTAACCATGTAGATAGTCTATCTGCTGCAATATCACTATAATCACTCTTTAACTTAATAACTTCTCTAAAAGCTGTGCGCCAAGTGCTATATGGATCAGTGTTAAATGTAGCGATTCCACTTAGTAATTCGACACTTTCGTGCGGGTCATCAAGTGTAAAGTCAAGACCCTTACCATTGTTGGCTAGCGTTAACTTTTTGTTATATGCGATCATAGCCTGGTGACCATATATCAATCCGTTGACAGGATTCTTAGCTGTGAAAATATAATGCTTGGGTATCTGTAATCTATCTGGTTGCCATCCCCAATCGAATTTGTTATTGACTTTAAGTTTCGCAAACACAGTAAATGCCCAAGGAGTATTACTTGCTTCTAATGCCGCGTGATATCCTTGTACACGACCATCAACTCCATCAACACGCACCACACGATTGCCTGTATGTTTAGTGACTGCTAGTAAATGTTCATAATTTTCGTCTGCGCACAATTCACCGTTGCTGAGAAATACGATGTCAAGTGGCTTAGATTTACTTAACCTACTAGCAGTTTTTATATAGGGATAGTCATATAATTCATTTTTTACGATATCTTTAACTTCTTTAGGAACGATAATACGGCTTGCACCAGTACTTGTTATTAAAATGTTTTTACTTTCATCATCCCACAAACTTATAGTGTCATCATTGGTATTTGTCACATCTTCAGTAGCAAATACCATATATGGGAACGTAAAATCGACATTTGTAGAACCTGCATGGGTATCGCTTTCAATCTTAATAACCGGGGCAGGGAGTCTTTGTGTTTTTACACTATTTGTATATGATACTTTAGGATACTTCTTTAGATCCTCAAGAGAATCTATTATATCTCTTGTAGTATTAACATCCAATAAGAACGTATCCCCGAACTTTTGTGTACCGCTATAAAACACATGCAAGTTATCTTTAGCAAATGGATCACAAATATAACTAAAATCAAATGCGCTATAATCACAAATGCTACTACAGACCCACACGTAATGATCTTTTTTATTTGGTAAAGATTTAATTACATCTTTTATAGTCTCAAGATAATTTTTATTATACTTTACAACATTAATTGTTTTACCACAACTTTTTATAGTTAATAAGTCTTTAACCTTATCAATATCTTTATTATTATGATCAATCAATATAATATCGTATAGATTATTTGTAGCGTTTGCCCTGCGTTCTTTCACAAAATTTAAATTATTAAGATGCTCAATAATTTTTACATATTTTGTGTCAATACTAAACGTTTCTTTATTTACAAGATATGTAGTTCCCCAATGGCTCCATTGTGTACCGAATATATGTACCATTCTAGTTTGCCACTGATTAGGGTAATAATTAAAATTGAAATTTGTGTAATCTAATTCACTATTCAATATCCAACATAGTTCTGTATTTGATCTGTTTATACAACGACTAATAGTATCTACCCAGCTATTAAGAAATCGTGTCTTTTGTATATTAGGGAATTTTTGTTTTAATTTTTCAAATCGTTCCTTAGTTTCAGCATTGCCCCTGTCAACAAAGAACATATCTAGAGGTTTATAAAGTGATGCTAGATATTCTCCGTCAACATTCTTCACATCTTCTACATAATTAAAATCTGTATATCCTTGTCTAAACATAGGCGCAGATACTAGGTATGTTTGTGTCACTGGATAATCAGGGCTACCAAAGACATGAACATATCTATATTTTGCTTCTTTGACCCCTGGACGCCAGTTGAAATCAAATTTACTGTAATCAATATTATCACGTACAGCCCAAAAAGTTTCGCCAGGATGTTCATATACAAGATCATCAAGTGTAACTGTTATAGTATATTTTGGAAATTCAACAAACGGTTCTGCTTCTTCGGCTGATAATGTTTCTTCTGCTATAACTTCAGGTACAATTTCTGTAGCTACAGGTTCTTCTTCTAGTTTAATAGAACCTTTAATAGTAGTAATAACTTTAGTGAAGTTAGAATCAGGTACAGTATACACTGGACCAGTAGGATTATTCTCATCGTCGCCTTCCATACAAAATTTATAGATGTATGGAGGTTCTGTGTCATCTGGATGCCAGCTGTAATCAAATTTAATATTTTCAACCACATTCCAATTATCATAGCTAGGTAGTTTTCTTGCTTTAGGGTTATTCAAATACTTTACTTCCATAGCGTCTGGTAATATGTATTTAGGTCCACCTGTCTTTTGATGCTGTGTACCAAACTGATAAATTGCCGGCGGGTCGGTATCATCTGGATGCCAGCTAAAATCAAAATCAGTTATGTTGTTAGGAATCTCCCAATTTTTCTTATTAGGAGTAGGTAATCTTATAATAGTTTGAGATGACTCCCACTTTATATCTGTTGCACCGGACACAACATACTGAGGTCCACCTGTCTTTTGCCATTGAGTACCGAATTGATAAATGTAGGGCGGTGCTTGCGGATGCGGTACCCAACTAAAATCAAATGTGTTTTTATCTACATCGTCAGGAATAATCCAGTTAGTTAAATTGACTTTTGTTTTTGCTTTAACATCATTAATATATTTTTTAAATTCTGCTCCCGGTACAGTATAGATAGGACCACCGCGATCATTCCATACAGTAGCAAATTCATATATATAAGGAGGTTCTGTATCATCTGGATGCCAGCTATAATCAAATTCTTTTATATTATCGGGTACAGACCAGTTTGCCATGCTAGGTAAACGTAATGCCTTGATATGCGTAATATATTTGATATCTGTAGCGTTTGCTACTTCGTATCTAGGTCCACCTGTCTTTTGCCATTGGGTGCCAAACTGATAGATATATGGCGGGTCAGTTTCATCTGGATGCCAGCTATAATCAAAGTCAGTTGTATTCTCTGGTATGATCCAATTCTTTTTACTAGGTATCTTTATAGCCTTTATATCTTTTACATATACAACAGGAGATACATTTTCAATACAACCAGGAACAATATATTTAGGACCACCTGTCTTTTGATGCTGTGTACCAAATTGATAAATGTAGGGAGGGGCAGTATTATCTGGATGCCAGCTAAAGTCAAACGTATCAATATCAAGACCATCTGGAATGAACCAGTTGTCACCTTTAGGTAATGCCTTAGCTTTATTTTCACCACCTACATATTTTTTATCTTGACCACCTGATACTCTAAATTGTATGCCACCGTTGTTTTGCCATTGGGTACCGAATTCATAAATATACGGCATTTCCGTAGCATCTGGATGCCAGCTAAAATCAAAATTAGCTGGATCTATATGTTCAGGTATAAACCATCTTGTATCAGATGGATTTGGCAGCATTATTGCTTTACTGCCTTCTATATACTTAATGTCAGTAGCTCCCTTTACAGTATAGATAGGTCCGCCTGTCTTTTGCCATTGCGTACCAAAACAATATAGATATGGGGGTTCACCGGGGTTAGGCTTCCAACTGAAATCAAATTGACTGACATCTAAGTTTTTAGGAACGGTCCAATTACGCTTATCTTGACCTAATGTAGCCTTTATCTCATGTATATACTTTTCGTATATTGCGCCTTCCACAACATATTTTACAGTCGGCATCACTTCTGCATCGTAATGCTGATTACCAAACATGTAAATATATGGAGGGTCAGTCTCGTCTGGGTGCCAGCTATAATCAAAATCAGTTATAAAATAATCATTTACGACTTCAAATTTTGATTTATCAGGCAACATCATAACTTTTTGATCAATATATTGAATATGTGTCGCTCCTTCGACAACATATTTAGGACCACCTGTCTTTTGATGTTGCGTACCCGCAACATAAATGTATGGCGGGCTTGTGGGATTAGGTACCCAGCTATAGTCAAAGCCGGCGTCATCTATGTTTTGTGGTATAATCCATTTATGTTTCATGGGCGCTAGCGTCGCCTTCACCTCATGAATATATTTTACATACATGGCTCCTTCTACCTTATATTCTACCGTCGGTAATATTTCACCTTCATATAGATTATTACCGAAATGATATATGTAGGGAGGATCAGTTTCATCTGGATGCCAGCTATAATCAAAATCGCTTATACTCAAATCGTTGATGACATTAAATTTAGATTTATCTGCTAGTTTTATAACCTGTTGATCAATATATTTTATTTGGTCAGCACCTTCGACAATATACTTAGGACCGCCGGTCTTTTGCCACTGAGTACCACTTATATAAATGTATGGTTGCTCAGTATCATCTGGATGCCAGCTGTAATCAAAGTTAGTATCATCTATATTATCTGGTATAGTCCAACGATCCTTATTAGGCAGTTTATTTGCTTTTATGTTTTCAATATATTTTATGAATACAGATCCTGGAACAGTATATTTAGGTCCACCTGTCTTTTGCCATTGTGTACCGAATTGGTATATATATGGAGGATCGGTATCATCTGGATGCCAGCTATAATCAAAATCTGAAATATCGTTAGGAACTGTCCAGTTGTCCATGCTAGGAAGCATAGTCACATATTTGTCAATATATTTGATTTCTTCGGCTCCTTCGACCACATAGCGAGGGCCACTTGTCTTTTGATGTTGAGTACCTGCAACGTAGATATAAGGCGGGTCTTTAGGATTAGGTACCCAGCTATAATCAAAACTACTGTCATCAATATTATTAGGTACTATCCACCTAGATTTATTTTGTCCTAAGGTCGCTTTGTATTCACTAATATATTTTACGTGCATCGCTCCCGGTACAACATACTGAACCGTTGGCATAATTTCTGCTTCGTAAAAATTGTTACCGAACAAATATACATATGGAGGATCAGTCTCATCTGGATGCCAGCTATAATCGAAAGAATCAACTGGAGCCTCTGTAAGTAATTCAAATTTAGATTTGTCAGCTAATTTAATAACTTTAAAATTTAAATACTTATTTTCTTGTGCTCCTTCAACAACATATTTAGGACCACCTGTCTTTTGATGCTGTGTACCACTTATATAAATGTATGGTTGCTCAGTATCATCTGGATGCCAGCTGTAATCAAAACCTGTATCGTCAATGCTGTCTGGTATAGTCCACTTATCTTTACAAGGCAGAGCAGTTGCTTTGATAGTATCAACATACTTTACGAATTCTGCATCCGGAGCAATATATTTTGGTCCGCCAGTTTTTTGATGTTGTGTACCAAACTGATAGATATAGGGAGGATCAGTATCATCGGGATGCCAACTAAAATCAAAATCTGTAATATTTTCTGGAATGACCCAATTTTCCATTTTAGGCAATTTGATAACACGCTGATCAATATACTTTTCATTAATTGCACCCTCTACAATATACCTAGGTCCACCATTCTTTTGATGCTGTGTACCACTTATATAAATGTATGGTTGTTCAGTGTCATCTGGGTGCCAGCTGTAATCAAAGTTAGTATCGTCAATATTATCAGGAATTATCCATCTGTCTTTATTAGGCAAAGCAGTTGCTTTGATAGTATCAATATATTTGTTGAATTCAGCGCCAGGAACTACATATTTAGGACCACCTGTCTTTTGATGTTGAGTCCCGAATATGTATATATATGGAGGATCAGTTTCATCTGGATGCCAACTAAAATCAAAGTCTGTAATATTTTCTGGGATAGCCCAATTTTCCATTTTAGGTAATTTTATTACATGCTTATCAATATACTTTTCATTTGTAGCCCCCTCCATCATGTATTTAGGGCCACCTGTCTTTTGGTGTTGTGTTCCTGTTATATAGTTAAACGGTGGATCGTTTGGGTTTGGTTTCCAACTATAGTCAAACGTACTATCATCAATTCCGTCTGGTATAATCCAAGATTCTTTATCCTGAGCTAATGTAGCTACTATATCATTGATATATTTGTAATTTGTAGCATCTTCTACCTTATACTCAAGGGTAGGCATATTTTCAGCATTGTAGAATTGATTACCGAAACGATATATGTAGGGTGCGTCTGTTTCATCTGGGTGCCAGCTATAATCAAAACTTTCAATTTTATAATTATTAATAACACTAAAATTTTCTTTATTAGGCAATTTAATTGCTGTCTGTACATCAATATATTTTACAGAACTATTTTCGTCTGCCCCTTCAGCGTAATAAGTAGGACCACCTGTCTTTTGCCATTGTGTACCAAACTTATAGATGTACGGTATTTCTGTGATATCCGGGTGCCAGCTAAAATCAAAGTTAGTAACATCTAAATCATCTGAAATTTTCCAACGTGATCTATCAGGTAAGACCACTGCCTTTTGATCAACAAATTGAATATCAGTCGCGCCTTTTACAATATAGACAGGTCCACCCGATTTAGCCCATTGTGTACCAAAATGATATATGTATGGTGGGGCAGTATTATCCGGGTGCCAGCTAAAATCAAAACTATTTTCATCAATATTTTGTGGAATTACAAACTTTGACTTATCTGGTAGTGCTTTAGCTATTTGCGTATCGACATATTTTATTTCTGTTGCACCTTCTATAATATATCTAGGGCCACCTGTCTTTTGATGTTGAGTCCCAAATTCATATATATATGGGGGATCATTGGGATTAGGTACCCATCTAAAATCAAAGTCTGTTACATCTACATTTTCTGGAATAATCCAATTAGTTCTGTTCGGGCCTAAAGTACCCCAACAGTCTTTTACATACTTTCTTTCTGTTGCACCAGGAACATGATATTCCATAGTCGGCATAGTTACAGCATCATAATATTGATTGCCGAAAACATAGATATAAGGAGGTGCTGTATTATCAGGCAACCAAGTATAATCAAAGTGTTCTAGTATAATACCATCGACTATCTTCCAATTTGGATCATCTAATCTTGGCACTGCTGTGGCATGTAAGCCTTCAACATATTTTATTTCTGTCGCGCCGGGGCAAATATAGCGCGGCCCGCCATTACGTTGCCATTGAGTACCAAAATCATAAATTAATTCTGGTTCTCTAGGATCTGGTCTCCAGCTGAAATCAAAACTATTTCTATCAATATAATCAGGTATTTCCCAGTTATCCCAATCCGGCAACAATTCAACTACTGTTGACATATATTTTACTTCTTCGGCACCAGGAACTACATACTCTATTACATGTCCTAATTCTACCGGATAATATTTGTTACCCCATCTGTATATGTAGGGCGGCTCTGTAGGATCAGGATGCCATCCGAAATCAAATTTTAATTCATCTACCTTATCGAGTAAAACGTATTCTTTTGTTTTAATATTTTTACGCTTTAATTTAACAACGTCATTTCTATAAACAATTACGTTGCTATCATTGTTGGCGACAAGCCATGTACCGCTATCTTTTTGATAAATGCTCGGCCAAACATTTATATGTTCTTCTGCCCATACATTATCATCGGGCAAAAATTCAAAATCAAAGTCCCAATCAAAATTCGTATAATCGCAAAATTCGTTAATTATCCAGAAATGTTCAGTTGTTGCCTGTTGTCTGGCATCATTTAAATCCTTTGCAGGTTTTTCACGTGGATGTACATTCGGCTTATTGCCGTAATAAAAAACGTCTCTCAGCATAAAGATTACTTATGATATTACTTTTAAGTTATATAATTTTTCAAAACGGTCAGCGTCACTACGATCATTGACCATTGGTTCTCCGCGAATGTTTAGTGATGTGTTTAGTAGCATAGGACAACCTGTTTTCTTATACCATGCTTCTAAGAGTTGTCGTATCCCAGATCCATCTTTCGCAACAGTCTGTACACGACTAGTGCCGTCATGGTGAACGATAGCAGGAAATAAGTCAGGATGCCTACAAGTAGCGATGACTTGCATATACCTACTATCACGCCAACCACGAGGCATAATAAAGTAATCATTAACATGTTCCTCCAGAATGACTGGGGCGAAGGGTCTGAATTTTTGTCTGCGTTTGATTTCATTTACTTTATCCTTTATTTCTGGTCCGCGTGGGTCTGCTAATAAACTACGATTGCCTAACGCACGTGGTCCGAACTCTGCACGACCACTAGCAACACCCACCATCTTTTTCTTTGTAAGTTGCTTTATAACTTCTTTGACTGGATAGGGCCCGTTAATATCTGTACCTAAAAAGGCATCTGTCCAGTGTATCTTTTTGCCATATCCTAATGCTGCTGCCCCTAAACTATTACCTGCATCGCCTGGGTTAGGCATGATCCATATATTATGAAAGTATTTGCCCAATAATCTATTTGCTAGACAGTTTAATGCTACGCCGCCACCATATACAAGGTTTTTGCTACTACCTAAACGTCTGGCTCGCATCATAATCTTTTCGATTAGTGTTTCACATACTAATTGTGCGCTGCTTGCGATATCCATATCATCAGCTTTAGACAACCAACCCGATGACTCTAGTCCTATATGTAAGTTATATCTAAATTCTAACTCATCTAAATTTGATATATAGTGACTTGCCATGCGATTAGCATACGTTGGCTTACCATATGCTGCCATGCCCATGAGAATATACTCTTCATCCATTGGCATGAGTCCTACACGCTGTGTCATTGCGCTATAAAACATACCTATGCTATTAGGATATTTTTTGCTCCATAATTTCTTGTATTGTGCGAACCCGTCACGGTCATAACTAGCGTGCCATATACTGATACAATCCATCTCACCGATAGCGTCTATGATAACTACCGTAGCATCTGTGAATGGACTTGTCTGAAATCCTGCTGCTGCGTGTGTTTTATGATGAACATGCGTAGTGATGGGGCGATCACCCATCAATTCGTATAAATCAGGCCCTATGATCTTCTTTACGCTTAGAGGTCCGATTGGTTGACCTGCACGAAATTGACGTATTGCTTTGAGCCAGGGCTTTTCATAATAATGCAGTTGATAATCGTATCCCGCAGTATATGATAATGCTTCTTTGATTATGCCCTCGCAAAGATTAGCATCATGTTTTTTCTTGCTGTATCTTTCACTATGTCCAGCAAATAGTATCTTTCCAGCGTCATTTACAACGCTAACACCTGCATCATGAAAACCACAGCTTATACCTATATGCATCATACGCTTGACTCACTAAATGTTACATCCATACCATTAATTATCTTAATAATTTGACCTGCTGCAAAATCATGTACAGGTTGCCCAAAATGCCCGCCCGGGCAAAGCACTGGTCGATCGGACAAACTTAATGCTATTTTATACATATCTATTGTCAATTTTAAATTAGCATATTCTTTAAGAGTTGTTAAATCACTATAGTCTAAAAAATCTCTTTGCCAATAATTTAAATGTTCTATACTTACATTAGTGCCTATCCAGGTCAATGTTATATTGTTTGTCTTGCAAAAGTCGTTTACAAAAATTATATTTTTATAAAAGTTAACTAACCCGTGATAGTTTGTTTCACAAGTGAGTTTGTACTTGATTACAGGGTCAATTTCTTCCTGCCTAGATTTTGACAAAAAAATGTTCAGTAAGTTTACAGATTGCCAGTACTCATCATAAACCGGATCGTGAATGCCTACTTCAAATCGTTGCGGATTAGTTATGCCAACAAAAGCAAAAATTTTTTTATCGGGGTTACTTTTTTTGATTTGTATTAAATCTGAAACAGTTGTGCGGGCAATACGATCCATACTTGATCCGCCTAAAGCTCTATTAAGAAACGATAATCTTACCTTTTTAGAAACTAATCCTGCAAAACACAAATCTCTTTCTAATTTTTCAAGTTCATGTTTTCTTTCTAGTCTTATGTCATGTACTTGTTCGTGCCACTTCCAATGTTTACTTTTGCGGTCAACATTGTATGGGAATTTATAAAATCCCAATCCAGGATAGTTTGGTAAAATATAATCCCCTAGCTCTGCTCCTGCAACAAAGCTATCACCGTTAAAATACAAAAACATAGGTTTATTTGTAGATAAATGGATCTCTCTTACGCAATTCTTTCAATCTCTTGCGATATTGTATCTCTCTAACTACTTTTTTCCACAAATTTTTAAAAAATTTCATATAACACCTCTGTTCATTATTTATTAAGGGCGTAATTTGGTTTTTAATAGTTTTTGGTTAAAACGTAATACAGGCATCATACGTTGATATAATTCATTACATTGTTCTATAGACAACTTGTTAATTTCTGTAATTAGGTCGAATATCTTTATTAAGCGTTTTTCGTGGTTTTCTACAGTGTCGTAACTTTCATCCCAAAATTCATTAAATGTTTTAAACCCATTGCTTTTAAGATAGGATAAACTATGCGGTGGGCCTACTACTATGAACGGTTTAAAATAGGAAATTGCTTGGTGTATTTTTTCGCTATAAGTTGCCATTGGTTGCGCAAATCTAGTTTCGCATATTACATCACAAAAAATATGTTTATAATGTTCTTCGATAGCAAACAAATCTATCTTATTAATAACTCTATGTTGCGGGAAAGGGTTTTTAAAGTAGTTATGATCAATTACAGAACTTTCTCTAAAATTAAAATCTAGCAAAAAAGGGCTTTTTTCATTAAGGGTCTCAACACCATTTTTAATATGATCTCTATAAATATTCCAGATTGGTTTCTCAAGGTTAAAAAAGGCGCCGTGACTCATATGTTCATAATCACACTTAAAATTCCAACTTATTTTGCTATCTAAATTTACTAAAAAAGCAGCAATCAAATTTCTATGAAAAGTATATCTATAATTTAGGCTTAAAAATTTAGTGGTTAATTTATTGTTTAAAAAGTTAGGATCTAATATCTTTTTAAACCATCCTCCTCGCAAACATATGTCATCTGTAATTAATTTAAATTTGTCTTTATAATAAGGAAAATATTTTTCTACATTAAATTCATTTACATGAACTCTAATATCGTTAGCATTGTTGTTTTCAGCAAATGCTACTATACTATCTAATTCGTCTGCTCTTAAATCATCATAACTTACTCTATTAAACTCACTATAAAACCATTCTGTATGTTTTGTGCCTCCTTCATAATACACTTTTTGGTTTTTTTGATAGGCACACATAGGCTCATATAGATAGATATCTAGACCTTTTTCATTAATATGTTTCACTGTTTGTTCAGAATATTTTAAAGTTTCTAATTGTTTTATATTTTCATTTCCTAAATATATCATGCAAGGATTATCAAAATTATGATGTATAGACTCTTTTAACCTTTTTATTAAATGATTATCAATTATCCAAGGTCTTTCATGTATGTTGTATTCATACAATTTATTATTTTGATGATAGTGGCTAGTTAGTGGTTGTAAAGTAGCATAAAGTTTTAGCGTATACTTTATATCATCACCTACATTACTTTCAGCATAAGGTATGCTAGATGCAAAAAAGTAATAATCTCCTGCTTTCCAATTTATAATGCCTTCGCCGGCAATTTCAAGATAGTGTCCAGGTCTCCAATCCTGTAACATGATTAAAATTATTACTTCGCCCTTATTTTCTATTCTCGACTTAGCAATATCAAATGGCTGACTTTTAACAAAGTCATACTCGAATGTGTCAATATTGATAAAAATTTCTTTAAATTTTTCTACAAAATCAATATTATCATCAAGCAAATGTTTATCTTTCCAAAAGGTAGGAATATGACCTAAAACATAATTAAGATATCCCTGATTTAAATCAATTCTAATCATGATGCTCTGTGTAGATCAAGAGTTATACAATGAAAACATCCTCCCAAAGTTCTGGCATGACGTAATGGCAGCATCGCTGAGTCTATATTATATTTGTCTAATAACTTAGCTAATTCAGTTTGGTGTTCTTCTATCACAACTAAATTAGGATTAATTGAAAACAAATTTACATTAATCCAAGGACTTGAATTACAGTATCCTGGATAATATCCTATATCTACAGGTTCAGGGGCATAAATTACTTCCCAAGATTGCAATGGTTTAGGCAACATTTCTTCTGATTTTATGCGTTTAGGATTGCACAAAACTAAACCTTCACGCAGCAACGCAATAGTACTATCTAAATGCATATAACTATAAACTTTTTCTATAGTATGTACTTTTTTATTAGGAAATAAAGTTTGTAAATATTTCGCACCTTTTTTATTGCCACTGTTACTTACAAGATAATATAAATCGTCATTTGCTCTTAAAACATTTGCAGCATCAAAGCAAGGATCTGTTTCATTTAAAGCGAGTACTTCCGGATCTCCTAAACATCCTATATTGTACAATTTTGTCCTGTCTGGTTCAGGAGCTATGATATTTTTAAAAGGCTTAAGGTGTTCACTACTTGCTTTCCATTCGCCTACTCTTGCAGCTAAAGCATTTGGGGTAACGATTGCCTTATCCTCAACAATTAAAACTGTGTCTCTAGGGCAGTAATTATAATAATTAGGGACATATTTTTTATCAGGTCGTAAAACTTCTATATTTTCTTTTTTTAAGAAATCACAAAAAATTTCAACATCTTCATTTGATTCATCTATTACCTGTTGAGGATATAACCCTGTCCTAATCTTAAAATTTTCGTCTTTATCCGCATAATTTACTACACGCAAACTAATATCTGCTTCAGGTATTTTAGCATCATCAGTAATACCGACGATTACTTTTTTTAATGGATCCCATTCATTACTACTAAAATTCATTGTGCACCTCTAAATACTTTCATTTTACTTATATCCGGATATTCCTTGTAGCACCAGTGCTTCGGCGGTATATCTTTGATGATTTGAAATTTTTCAATACCTAGTTGTGCTGTTTCAGGTGGCATATAATAGTGATATCCCATTGTGTCAATATCCTGTTCACGCCATGGTTTTGACAAATCTCTACCATCATAACGCATCTTATTTAAGATATTATATTGTTCTAAATTGTCTAAAAGTATAATACCACCGCGTATAAGGTTTAAATGTTTTTGAAACTGAAAGCTAACGCACATCAATGTTCCAGGTATATATCCGTTTTCTTTCCAATACACAGCAGCATCAATTATGTTTGTGTTGTTAAGATAATAATAATTTTCCCATAATTCATCTGTCCATACGTATGGTATATTGAGCTTATTAAAAGTCATAGGAATGCTAGGATATGTATGTTTAGGACATCCCGTGCTTGCAGGTTTAATTAAACGCAGGCATAACTCTATAGCGTGTGTACAACAATCTGTGGCTACGGCGTAAGGTGCATTGAAATAATTTGCAATTAATTTTTCAAAATCATTGACTTGCTTCATCCGGTACCTGCTTTTTGAAAGTCACTATTTGTTCCTTAGATAATTCTTGTACTGGTTTTGCTTTTCTCCATGACTCACCACCAGGAACTTCGATTATATATTTTTCAGGATTACTCCAGTCTCCCTCACCTTCCCAAACATGGTCAAAAGTAAAATCTATGCACTGATTTAGGATTTTTTCTTCTTCTAGCAACCACATAAATTCTTCATGCGTTCTTCCTTCGTCACCCCACTTGGGCTTTGCAAACACTCTAGCACGTTTAGCAGTATTGATCTGATAGCGTGAATAGTCTTGCGCAAAGAAAGGGCTTCTTCGTTCTAATGGATCAGGTGGATTTACGTTTGCAGGAGGTTGTTTAAACTTTATCCAACTACGTGCTTTCCACTTACCTTCATCTGTGATCTCAAATGTATGCTCTGCCCACATAGGTCCAGCGTTTCTATTACCCCATTCATTCATGTCTAATTCTTCATCAAAGATCATAACACCCTTAAAACCGCCCCTAGTTCGCCATAGCATACGCCAAAACACAAACATTTCATTAAACATACTGTCTGCAAAGGGACTAATATTAGGTTTGGCTATATTATAATCAAACTTTTCATATTCTATTTCTTTAAATAACTCGGGGTTATTGTAGGTAATTTTATAATGGAATTTTGGCAAATTAGGCCTGTTAGGAATCACTACCGGTTTATCAAATTTTACGTTTTGTAAAAATGCCGCAAACATTTTCATACGCTTTACAACATGCATTTTTGATAATTTAAAATCTTTGGTAATCCACTGATCCATGTAAAAGTGATCTAATACATTAAATCTGTCGAGATTTTGTCCTACAATACTTGTTGGTCCCAAACCAAAACCAAAACCTGCTGCGATGTTGACTAATGAAGTGTTACGATTGCGCCATAGGAAAGTCATTGTGTCAGCGAAATCTTGATGTTCTTCGGTTGGGAATCCTATTAACCAGTTAGTAAAAGCACCTATATTTGTTTTTTGACCGTCACGTAAGTTTTGCTCCATCTCTTTGATGGTAACACCTTTACTCATATCGTTTAATACTTTTTGACTACCTGATTCAATACCATAATTCAACATTTTACAGCCGCCTGCCGCCAAGTCTTTAAAATATTCAAGATCCATACGACCGTCACAACGTGCGTAACCAGTCCAATTAATTTTTAATCCCTTTGCTGCGACAGCCTTTACGAATGCTCGTAGTTCGTTTACGTTACCATTTACTAAACTATCTATAAACCAATATACGTCTGTACCATAATTATAATATAAATTCTCAACTTCTGTAACTGCGTCTACAGACTGTCTTTGGCGATAACGCCAGAAATGTGTTTCTTCACAAAAAGTACACTTGGCTGTGCAACCACGACTTAACTGGCTACAAACGCCGTTAGGGAAACGATATTCATTAAAATCAAAATCACTATAATCAGGTAAGGGTAAATTACTGATGTTTATACGTTGTTCTTCAGGTTGACGACGCACCTGTACTTCTTCATGAGTTATACCATTTTCAATTTCTTCTAAAATATCTAGTAAAATTTGTTCGCCTTCGCCATTACAAATATAATCATATATTTTTGTTTTCTTTGCTTCGTCTGTTAATCTTCCTATCTGATTATGTGTATTGCTTCCACCTATAAGAATTTTAACATGGGGTAATCGTTTTCTAATTTCTTTAGCCATATATTTTATAGGTTCTTCATTACAATAGTATTGACTAAATCCTATAACATCAGGCGGATTAGCACAAATTTTATCTAAATGTTCATTAAATAGGGGCTCTAACCAAGGATGTATATCTGTATAATAGTTAGCAGCTAACCATTTCCATTCTCTTGTGCCGTCCCATGGATCAAAATCCATTTCAGCATTAGTAGAACCCCAGCCCGGTACTTTGCTTCTTAAATATCTAAATGATTTGATATTGAGATCAAGAGCTGTAGTTTGATACCCTGCTCTTTTTGCTACAGCAGTAAGTAAAGCTGTATTGTATGGTGGAAATTCTGGAGCCCATTCAGGCATTAGTATCATTAATACTTTTGTTTTTCTAGTAGCGTAGCTGATATCAACATTGGTGACATTTTTTTGTACTCCTGTTTTGGCATAAGGAGCAATAGCTTCCATCATTATCAAGTGTTTTTGATCCGCTATTTCAGGAGTTGGCTTTTCATTAGGTTTCCATTCTTTTTTGGCTAACGCCATAAACTCATGATACATAATTATTCCTCAAAAAGATAATCAACGGGAGGCCCCACTCTATGATCAGTTAAACTCAAAAGATATTTATAATTATATTCCACTATTGGTTTAATATTCTTTTGCCATTCTATCCATTGTTCAGTAGTAAATTCTGACAATCGTTGAATCTCTTTCACTATCATTTGAAATCTTTTTTCTCCGTCGGATTCATTGTCATAAGATTCATCAATATATGGGTGAAATGTTTTGTATCCTCTTTCTTGTAACGCTTTAAGTGTTCCAGGCCAGGCAACAGCAATGAAAGGATGTTTTAATGCGAATGGTTTATAGATTTTTTCACTCAAAAATAATGTATCCATATAACTAAGAAAAGGGCTCACAGCACCAGTGTATGGTTCGTAAATAGTTTCTGTTACCACGCTAAAGTAACTTTCTTGATGATACTGAAGATCATCAGGAACCACATCTACTGGGTTATATCGTGTGTCAGTAAGATTTAGTCTTAACGGAAATTTATCTTTTATAGAAATTATTAAATTATATTCTTCTTCTGTTAATGCAGGCAAGGAAGATTTGTGACTAACATCTAACCATGCAGGGTGTTGTCCTTGAAAACTAAAAAACGATCTATCTAACCAATTATTTTTTATTGCTGCGGCGAGTATGCGCAATCTATGCCTTCTTTGTAGTTTGTTAAAACAAACAAATAATTTTTGTTTTTCTCTTATTTCGTAAGGTTGATCTAAATCAGGCTGGTGTAGTGTATGCCAATAGATCGTCTGTTCGAAATGATGAGAACCTATTACTGTAAATCTACTTTCCCAGCCCTGCTTGCGGCAAATTTCATCATAAAATTCTTGTGCGTATGGCACACCCACAGTAAAAATTAAATCTTTTTTAGGAATTTCTTTACAAATTTCAGCGATTGTTTGTATTTTAAAAATAATAGGAAATAAAAATGTTTCACTGCTGTTAAAGAAAATAATTTTTTTCTGTGTTTTTTGTCCTAATTTACCATGATATGCGTCACGGACTTCTTTTACTAAGTCTTGCATACTTCTGTGTACGATACTATGATCTGAAAAAGTGGATGCGTAAAGAAGATAAAATAAGTCCTGATAATGTTTTAGTTCAGGAAAACAGCGTAACATGCTTTTTAAAGGACCAGTCATAAAATCCTCACCGGCCCTTGTACTAAAATTATTTAGGTTTTTACTTTTTTTTTACGTGTATCGCCGTAATGTACTATTTCTGCATGTGTATTTGAACGATCTACCTTTCGCCATGGATCAATTACTGTAACAAATGACGGGATTTGTCCTAATATATTAGCTGTCCATGTGTCCCAATAACCTATAAGATAAACATTTGCCCAATTTATATCTAATTGTGTGTCGAATGTATTTTCATCAAAGTATCTTACTTGTCCACCGTGCTTTTCAATATAATAACCAACTAACATACTAGCACTACCGTTAGTATAAGGTACTGCTGGTTTATATGCTTTACCCATTATTACAACTCTTGAACCATATTTTAAACAAGCAAGTGCCATTCGTTCTGCTTGTTTTTCTCTAGCAGTCATAATGGCATCAAATAAATCATATCCTAAGTCTAAACGTTCTGCTAGATAACGTAGTGCTATATTATCTCTAGGATGACATGCACCTGCATCTCCTAATGCTGCTTTCATATAAGCAGGACCCATGATGCGATGTGTTGATTTTGCTAGTGCGTTAGTGACAACATCAACATTGATATTGCCGTTAGTTTCAGCAACGTCCTGTATCATATTGACTAATGATAGCTTTGTAGAAATAAATGTATTATAAAAAATCTTGATTGATTCTGCTTCGTCCCAAGTTCCTACTTCATAACGAGGATCATTTTCCATGAACACTTTGTAGAAGTCAATTAATTCTTTTGCATCACCTGTGACGCTGCCATCTTCAGTTCCGATAATAACCATCTCAGGATTTACCATGTCCCACTTTACTGTGCCCATAGCAATTAGATATGGATTATAAATAAAACGTCCATTTGTGATGCAAGGTTCTAATTGATTTCTAACAGTTCCTGGAAGCACAGTGCTTATCAATATAACCAATTGATTTTTGTTTACATACTTGTTAACTTCCTTAAGGATATTAGTGACAATAGTATAATCAAAGTCTTTATTAGGTAGATGACTAGTAGGTGTCTCACCGCCGTAAATAGGATCATGGGGAGTTGGTGCCGCGATAAAGATGAAATCTCTGTCTTTGACAGCTTCTTCTATGCTAGGAGCCATTAGAAAATTTGCTGGATTTCTTGGTTCTACGTCATATCCTATTACATTATAGTGTTGTGCCATGACTTCTGCACAATCTTGACCCAATTTTCCAACACCGATCATAGCTACTGTTTTCATGATATCCTCAAATTTTTTAATATTTATTTGGATTAAGCTACGCTTAAATTAAATGTGTGCTGTGGTGGTAATTGCTATCGCTTAGGATAGTTTGCTTAAACCAATCTTCGATTAAAGAGCGTTCATTCAATAAAAGTAATTCATTATTATATCTATTGACACGTTCTTTAGTACTGTCAGATATACTAAAACCTAATTTAATTAAATACTCCATATACATTTTTGGATTAGGATGATAATCTTGAAATGGAGTTTTAGGAGTAGAATATGAAATCTGAGGATAGTGATATAAATGCCCATGTCTCCAGCCGCCGGTACCATCTGTAGCGTAATCGAATAAAGTGCTGGGCATGTTATATATTACATCCCTGTATAAATCTATAACATCATCCAATCCTATAATTCCTTGATAATAACGTTCATCATAAATAGGATCTACTGATTTTAATACGACAGAATGACATGGCATATTTTGTAATGCGTTCATGGTCATAGATATCAATCCAAGATCACGAATTATATAACCTCTCACGCAAGTATATTTTTTAATGAAATCTTTAGAGTAAAAATCTTGCGTCCAAATATTGCCCGGCGTTCTCCAATGTGTTTCAATATAACGATCTTCTCTACTAAAAGTACTCCACATTACTAATAATAAATCTTTTTGATTAAATCTATATTTTTGATTTGCTGCTGAGATTCGCTCTGCTATATATAAATTACCGGCGCCCGAACTGCCGAAATTATAAATTTTTGCGGAGTCGCTAGTTTCAAAAGATAATATATTAGCCCAAGTAGGCCATGTATAATGTGTAAAACTACAACCGAATATAAAAACTCTTTCGTATTGTTTCAAGTCTATATTACTATAATTTCTGTAATCTAAAATCATAATAGTTTCCTTACAAAATGCTCATGTAGTATTTCACATTTAGGATCATCACCCCGTAAAAAAGGAGCTGTTTTACTTTTTATCATATTTTGATTATGTTCACAAATAGGTCTAACATTTTTTATAAACTCCTCTATTTCAGCATGTGAGTAATTACAAATTTTTTCGATTTCTTTTATAATTTTTTTTAATCTTTCATAATCATTAAATTCGTTATCGTAAGATTCGTCTATGAAAGGATGAAAAGTTTTATATCCTAATTCACGCAATAATTCTAAACTTTTAGGTACAGTCATAAACACAAAAGGATGTCCTACAGCGATTGGTTTAAAAATTTTCTCACTTAAAAACCTTGCGTTATTCATATTACTATTGGTATAAAAAGTTGTTTCAGTCACTACACTTAATAATGTATTTTGATACAAATAAAGACTTCTGTATTCAAGATCGGCTTTATTTTCTACCAATTCGTCTGTATCCAAATACAATTCTGGCATATTAATTATATGCTGTTCATTATCTGAAAGTAATTTAGATATTTCCGGATCATTACTATGATGCTCTTTTATCCACCACCATATATTGCTCCAGCCGCTACAATCATCACTACGAGCCAAACTTACATAGCCTTGATCTAATAAGTTCCTTGCTTTCAGTAGTGCCACTAAAGTTGGTCTGTGTAGGCGCCATCTTCTATTAAAATTTAAGTATCTTTTATCGTATGTTTTGGGCAATAACATGTTTTCCATGTTCAAACCTAATTGCTGCGCCCTAATACTCATCGATTCTTCAAACTCTAATATCCATTCGACGTTCATATATTCAAAATTATTTTCATCAGCATACTTTTTAACCGCTTTACCTAAATCTGCGGCTTCATTGGCAATGTAAATTTTATGTGCCGGTATTCCTGCCTCAAACACTAAAGATTTATAAAGAGGTTCTATAATATCTAAGAATGCTTCGTGTGTATTAGCCAAATATAAAAAAGTTTTATTATCAGTACGTATTTGATCTAAAATTGTTTCAGGAACGATAGTTTCTATAGGGTATACATCAAAAGCATCCCCGTTAAAAAATTCTATATACCAATAGTCTTTATCTTCCCAGGTTCTTAATAGCCATATTAATGAACTTTGATGTTCCTCACGTACCCAATTTTCTGATGGATTGCCTGTTCTAGAAGAATGCAGATATTTAAAACCTACATTGTATTGGTGGTTTAATAACGTCATATAATTTTTTGTGCTGGTATTTCAACCGTTTTGCCGGGTTTATAGTCTGTAATACATTCTATAATAGCATTTGCTAACAATTTATGCATTTTTTCTGTCAAGTGACATTCCCTAGATTCTTTACTTATATCCTTAGGCCAACCATCTCTTCTACTCATATATATTAGGGGAGGACGCACTTCAGCACAATTTTTAAATTTATGAAAATAATTAATATCTTTATAATCAATAGTATCGTAAACATCCCACCAATCAGAGCCTTTCAACCAACTAAAACAATGTAAATTTATAAATTTTGTTTTGGGAAAATTTAAAGTAAATTCATCGAACATCAGCATTAATGCTGCCATTTCATAGTTTGGTTTTTCTGTGCTGGCAAAATGCTTATAATAACCTAATGCTGCTTGATAGACCTCATGGTTGACATCTGTTGTATCATTTTCTTTATTTTTAGCTATACCATAATTCAATATTTTCACAAAATCATTATATAATCTATTGATTTCTGACCAAGCGAATATAACAACATCCGGGTGTTCTTTTGTGGTAGTCAAATAATCTTGACAATCAAAAAAAGATGTCCAAGGTCCTGACCCGCTTATCCCTTTAAATTCTGCATAGGTATTAAAATGTTCTCCAAGTATGCCTTGGTAAGTATAAGGTAATTTCGCATGGCCTTCCTCTAACCCTAAAATAAAACTATCACCAAAACCTAATATCTTCATTTTATAACCATTTTTTGTAAATTTTGTTTATCCATCAATCTAGGTTCAATCTCAAAAATTTTACCTGGACTATAATAATCAATAGCAGAAATTATAACATCAGCAAGCAATCTGTGCATAGCAGGAGTTAAATGACAGTTTCTATTCTCGTTTTCCATGCGGTCATTTAAAGGCCAACCGTCTCGTCTACTCAGCCAAATTAAGGCAGGTCGTATTTCTGCTGAATTTTTAAAAGTATGATGGTATGTAAGTTGTCTTGGGCCTAATTTATCATACATATCCCACCATTTTAAACGTTCAAGCCAACTAAAATTGTGTAAATTTATAAATTTAATATCAGGATAATTTAATGTAAAATTATCAAAGTACATCATTAATGATTTTAGTTCATAATTTTCTTTTTTATTTGAAGATAAAAACCTATAATAATCTAAACCTGCTTTATAAACTTCTCTTTCTTCTGGATTAATACTTGTAGATTTATAGTTCATTCTACATTGAGCGCCATTAAGCGCACTATAATTAGGATGATATAAATTTCTACATGCCTCTGACCACCCAAATATTATTACATCTGGTAAATTATCTTTACTATCTTCAAGGTATTTTTTACATTTAAAAAAAGCATGCCATGGCCCTGATCCTGCATCACCTAAAAATTCAACTTGACAATCATAGTGATGGGTAAGCATACCTTCATAACTACTAGGATCTACAAGACCCTCTTTGTTTTGCTGAAAACTATCTCCGAATACTACAATTTTCATTGAACTAAGATATGTCATTCAAATACCCAATAATCTTTCATAAATGGTAAATAATCAAAAATATTTCTGTTTCTATACTTATCTAGCGGTTCAACAAAGTCTCTCATTCTGCGCCAATGCGCTAATCTTATTTTTTCGTCCACTTTAGCATTAATAACATTTGTCCTTATATTCTCGATAGCAGGTAACCACTTTTCTTCTAAACCTACATCTCTTAAGTATAATTGCAATTCATCTAACATTATTGCTGTTTTTTCTTTCAATTCTTTTGGTGCATATGCAGGATTAAAATAACTAGGATTATTAACACATTGTACGTGAGGTAAAGATTTTAATATGCCACAACCTTCGTCTGCAACTTGTGTTTCCCACCATTTAACTATATCACCAAATGTTAACAGATTTAACGATGTCACAGTATGACTTAAATTTACATAGTAATCGCCGTTTTTCTTGGCTATATTTTTTATTGATTCTAATTGGCTTAAAACTTTTTTCCATGTGAATGGATAACGTATATATTCATTAACCTTACCTACACCATCAATACTTACTGTTATGTGCTTGGTGCTGAATTGACCCCACAATTCTAACATTTCATCACTGATACCAGTTAGATTTGTTACAAAGCCCAAGGTTATATCTTTACTGCGACCCTGTTCAATTAATTTTTTAAGCAAAAATGTTACTGCATCATTAATAGTAGGTTCGCCTCCAGCAAACTGTACTGCTGTGAGGTTAGTTAATTTATCTAGTATGGGTGCAATATTTTCTTCTTTAAACCAATTCAAATTTTGATGTTGCCAGACAAATCCTGTTATATCTTCTTGCTCTTTGGCCCATAGTGAACTTGCCGAACTGTTGCACATAATACATGCACTATTACATTTGTTACCTGTTGTTACATCAAGTAAAAATATTTTGCTGAAATCTGTTATTTCAGCAGAATCTACTCGCCAACTTTTACCTGTTTTTTCTTCTACACGCTCTAATGTATGATTAAAGATTTGTCTTGTGCTTGCTTGACCTACATCTTCACGTATTTTACACAGGTTACAAATTGGATTCCATTTGCCTTCTAGCATATCCTTACGTAATTTAACCATGTTATCATTGTTAAACCAAGTAGGTAAATGATTTTTATAGTTAGCTAATTGATGATCAGTCTCACGCCAAAAATAAGTATCTACAGCACAGCATGGTCTGCTACCGCCGTGTGGACCGAAACTTATACTATTAAACGCTAATGAGCAATATAAATCTTTATTAGGCATGATGAAGTACCGGAGCACGTTTACTTATGATGATGTCTGTACCACAAGTACATTGCATCTTTTTACATATAACTGGCTTAGACATTAGTTGTATATCTTCGTATATATTTCCTAACACCGGACCTTGTCCACAACTTGCTGCTGTAGTATGCCCTGCACTGTTGATAAACAGTGCTTCGTCTACATTACATTCCCAACCACTAAAAAAATTTCTACGTTCAGCAACTATTCTATTTCCATTCAATGGTTGTTCTAATCCTGACTCATAAATTTCTTTACTAGCGCACTGCCATTTACTGCCTTGCGGTTTATCTATGGTAGTTTGTGATTCAAAAGTATGAGTTTTAAAAAATTCATGCATCCAGGGTTCGCTATAGTCCCACGGCGCAACATTAATATCTATGTCTGTAAATAAAGGTACCCATTCTAAGTTATAGTTTTGTAAAGTAGATTTAACCTTTTCTCCAAATTCGATCACTTCTTTAAATCTATCCTCTTGCATCATCATACGACTACAAAGATAATTTACCTTGTCTTGTAAAAAGATCAAATTATCCAGATATCTATCACGATTAGCGAAAGCAATATGAAAACTTGCTACTACATCGTGAAACAGATGATAGTGTTCTTTCCACCATTGTGTACTACGACTTAGATTAGTATTGATACCTATATGTGGATCATCGATACGTTCTTTAAGCCACTTTATTAAGGGAATTAAAAATGGCCAAACTGTAGGTTCGCCGCCACTAAAGTAAAATTTATATCCTTTTGTACCCTTTTTTTCAAAGTGCGAAATAATTTTATCTAAATTAAACTTGATTCGTTCAAAATCTTCAGGCTTATCATGCTTGGGGCCCAAACCTGCCCAATTTCCTGGATTGCAATACTTACATTTAAAGTTACAGAAATCATTTACCTGCCACGTGATATTCACATAGGGATGATACATGGGCTTAATTTCAATTAATTTATCCATTTTTTGCCCTATAACTATCTAAAAACTTTTTGTAACCTTTAAATTGATTGCTATACATTTCATTATATGGTATGTTAATGATTGAATTTTCAAGTGCAGCCATAGTATCTTTGTTGACTGTGAAGTTTGCTAAACCACTATCGTATTGTCTTGCTTTCTCTCTAATTCTTGGTATACTTTTAATACGATCTTCTTTTGGAATCGCAGCTAGACCTAAATATAAAGGGTATGATAATGTGATAGGCCACCATTCAACACGCTTTTTATAAAACTCTGCTTCTTTTGATAATACATCCCAAATTTCTGTTACATATTGATAGTTTAATGCCTGCAGTACCGTATAACAAAGAATACGCCAATTAGGACGAGTGCTTGCCATTTCAAAAACTTTCTTTATATTTTCACGAACTACATCCCACTTAGTACCATAACGAATATATTCTGCTACGCTACCAACTCCGTCTATACTCATCTGTATTTCGACATTATCAAATTGACTTAGTGCCTCGTAAAATTTAGGGTTCCATGTTGTCATGTTGGTAGTAAATTCAATTTTACAATTCTTATTACCTGCTGCAATAAGCTCTTCAAACATCTTATAATTTGCTTTGATTAAAGTAGGTTCGCCGCCGGTAGTATAAAGTCTACGCAATTTAGGTGCCATACGTCTGAAATTTTTATAAAACATCTCAGTTTCATACCATTCAGTAATTTCTGATTTTTCTACAAGATCATAATCATCTTGCCATTTATCCTGTAACCAATCTAGCTTTTGTTCTTTAAGTACGCCAGATCGTAAAATATCCCTGCGCTCATCTTGAATAAGAGAACTACTCATACCCCAACAAGTAATGCATTTTAAGTTACATTGATTGCCCAAACGTAATTCTAGACTTAAAGGTAGAGTATCCAATGTGTTAAACATTTTTTTATTAACACCATCGTATTCTGTGATGGTGTTTAGATGTGATGCTAATTCTTCATCATTTTCCTGTCTCATTATCCACATTTTATTCTGTCCTTTTCTAGGACTATGACCGCTTACTTTTTCCATGCGATAACAATCAGCGCAATCTCCTGATCCATTATTTTGACGATGTAAATCGCGGACATTAAGCATATGTTCTGAATTCCATATGGTATCGATATCATCGTATCCCAAATTAAAAGGTTTTGCTGGTTTACCAAATCCAACAAAGTAGTCCATAGCAATGCTACAACATAATTTCACATTTCCATTAGGATTAGTATTAAGATTTAGCCATGGTAGTACGCAGAATTTTTTCATGTTGCCTGCTAACCAGTGTATTCTTTTATCACTTGGCACATCAGCAGGAACATTAGGTACTGCGTGAACTACCCAATTTAAGTCCATAATGGCTTTAACTCCGGAAATGTTATTATAAGGTTCTCGTTCCTTAACTTATCTATAGTAGTTATCACAGCCTTAAATTCTGGTATCAATTCTCTATGATCAGCACTATCCATATAATCTAAAATGCCTTTGACAGCATGTATAGTTTGAGGCCAAGCATTATTGTCGGTCAACCATTGTATGTACTGTTCATAAAGTTTATGAACTTCTAACTTTTGTTGTGCTGTCAACATTGTAATACTAAAATATCTTGGATGTGTTAATATATTAACACGAATATTATTAATATTCAAGAGCCCTTCTTCTACCCATGTTCTATGGAAATCAAACAAACTATAAACGCTAAAAATACTTATCGTAGGTGTGATTTCAAAATATACGTCTGGGCAGCTTTCAATCATTTGACGACGATTTTTTACTATACGATCCCAATCTGTACCCTTACGGCTATATTCGGCACGTTCTCCATACGTATCCAAACTTGCTGCCACACGCACATCTTTAAACATTTTCCAGTAATCCAATATTGACTTTTCTTTTAATTTTAAGGCACTAAAATTAGTAGTGTATCGTAAACGCACATCTGTTCGTCCTGTCTCTAGCCAATAATCTAACACTTGATAATGTTGCGGTGTGATTAATGCTTCGCCGCCGGCAAAGTAAACTTCCTCTACATAATCTAAATGTGGCTTTAAATCATCCATAAAAAATGGATTATTTTTAAGGTCTATAAATTTACTCTTAGGCCACGTTGGGAACATCTTAACTTGATCATCATACCAACTACTGCTTAAATCAGGGCCGCATGTACGGCAGCGCATATTACACAAGTTACTAAAACGTATATCCATATAATACATTTTGTAATCATTAATGCTGCCATCTTCATTGGTCTTATCAAATAAGTCTGTATGATGCTTAAAACTTTCAAGACTATTTTTTCGTAATGTCCAACTGTCTGCACTTGTTTCTAATTCATAACATCGCATACATGCTTTTGGTTTTTCTCCATTAAGCATTTGGCGACGTAGTTCTTTAAACTTGTCGTTGTTTATTAGTTTGTTGATATCCTCTTGATAAACATTACCAAACACTTCGCTACTGTCGCTCATGCAGCATGGAAATGTATTACCATTGGGCCATATATGCATATGTATCCAAGGCATTAAACAAACTACATCTTTATTAATTTCTTTTTTCATACTAATAATTCTGCCAATTCTGGAAATATTTCAGCAAACTTTTCTTCTCTTAATTTGTCTAAATGGTTAGTTTCTTGTTGGAATAATTCTTTATGTGTTTCCCAAGTGTTATCAACTAATACCCATTTTTTAGCGTCAATCAATGGTTGTATATGATCTGCACTAAAATCTAATGATGTCATACGCTTTATCACAGATTCTATACCCTGTATACCTTGTAGTTTTAAATGAACGGGAAGCGCAAGAGCAGCAATGTGTACAGGACTTATCATGTTATAAATTGTATTTGCTCTGTCCTGGGGCGTGTATAAATTTTTGTCAAGCAAGTAATGATAAAATTCACTAAATGTCACAAAGTTAAATATGCTCAATACGCTATTGATTTGTGTTGCGACATATGGCACATTTTTAACTTTTCTAAAATTTTCTTCTACTTGATTCCAATCTGTACCTGAGCGTATAAATTCTGCTCTAGGACCATAATGATCTAAGCTAGCATATACTTCTATTTTTTTAGTAAAATGACTCCATAACTGTAACAAATCTTTGTTTTTGAATTTAAGATTGCTGAGATTCGTATTGTAACGTAAACGTACATCGGTGCGTCCCAACCTTATCATTTCTTCAAGCATTATGTAATGCTCTTCAGTAATTAATGGTTCGCCGCCGGCAAAATATGCCATTGTTATATATGGTATATGTTGTAAGACATCATCGACATACATACTACGTTTATCTTTTTCAATTGTAATAATTGTTCTTCCTTGCTTCGCATCTTCATTTTCCCATTGACTACTATAATGACTATTGCAAGTTCTACATTTCATATTACAAATATTGCTTAAACGCAAATCAAAGTAACGCATTTTAAATTGACCAATTTCGCCTGTTACATCGGTCGCTGCCAATGCTTCGTCAAAAAATTGACCGAACATATTTTCTTCATTTATATTGTTTCTAAAACTATAAATGCCTTGTTCTTCATGTCTATGGCATGCACTACAAATAGGATTTTTAACACCTTCAAGCATGTCTCGGCGTAAATCTTTCATGGCGTCACTATTGACTAATTCAATTAGTGATTTTTCATTAGCGTTACCTACAGGATATAATTGATTCCCTATACAACAAGGGGTGCCCACACCAACTGGTGTAACATGCATACTGATCCACGGCAGCATACAAAAACTTCCGTTTTTAGTTAATAACTCTTGTTTTTGTTCCGCTGTGAATTTCATAATGGGTTAAGTCTATTTGCTTCCTGACAAATTCTGTAAAAATTCATTAATTCTGGAAATATTTCCAGCATATTTGTGTCTCTTCTTTCATCAAGCTCATTGAACCAATTGTAAAAATCTCTACGACCTTCAATTAGTTTTTCTTCATTATATTCTGTTTCACGCATGTAATCCACTACACGTTTGAATTTTTCATATTCTATTGTGCTAAATTTTTTGCTTGACTTATCATCGACATTATCTTTCATGAATTCTAACGCTTCTTCCATATATGGCATAAATTCGCCTTTAGGAAGTATATTCATGTCATACTGGAGTGGCTCACGTAGATAAGGAGTATCAAATCTGACGCGGTGTTGAGGGTTGATGGGGTCATCATACCAATCATACATATTACGCCACTCCAATATTTTTTCTAAAAGTAATTTAAATGATGTAACACTAAACAAATTAAATGTAATCATAAACGTAACAGGACTATTTGTGATTGAAAGATAGGTATGAAGATTTTTCTCCCATAATTCAATATCAAGACCTGTTCTGTTATATTCAGCTCTTGGTCCCCAAGTATCGATACTTGAGAATAACTTAAACGCACGTATTTTTCCCTCGTCACTTAGTTTTCTTACGGCTTTACTCATCTTTTCAACGAGGGCTGTCTTAGTACCAAGGTTGCTATTAATGTTAAGTTCTAACCATGGCATAGGGTCTTTATCAATTTCATCTAAAACTTGATAAGTGCTTCTGTGCATAGTTGGCTCGCCACCTGTTATACGCATGATGTTTAATGTTTTGCGTAGTTCAGGCCACCATTTCCAAAACGCTTCAACATAGGGATTTTCTTCTTCACGTTGATATAGTTTCATCCAGTCAATATCGCAACGATGATTTTTTACATTAGTGACAGGACCATGCTCTTTGATCTCTTGATAGAAACGTGTTGAATATTTTGGATGACAATAACCGCACTTAAAATTACATTCATTACCGAAATTGATTTCAAGATATTCCGGATTTATATTTTGTTCGTATGATCCTTTGGCACATTGATTAAATCTTTCTTCTGTAAAAATACTTGCGTTACGTATATGACGATCACTTACATAGTCAGGACCCATATCTTCTACGTTCCAGCAATACTGACAACCGGAAGGTCTTTTACCTTCAAGCATAAGTTTGCGTTCTTCTTTCTTTTCTTTAGTATTATGAAGTGCGCTAGGATTATCTTTTAATTCTTCTAATGGTATCTTATGTGGTCTAGGATGATAGCAGCTATGTGTCTCACCTGACTGTAAGTACATGGTAACATGATGCCATTTGGCTAAACAAAATGATGATGTAGCTTCATTTTCTACTACAACTTTTATTTGTTTAATTCTATCAATTTCATAACTCATTACCAGCCCTCAATTTTTCTTATAACATCCATTTCTTTAACTAAGGGACCTAAGTTATGTTTATCCGCATTATAATGACGCTTGAAAAATTTACTTTGTTCAGGACTATATGTACAAATAGGTAAATCTAATTTATTTTTTAGTATTTCTCCTATACGTTCAGCTTCATTTATTGGACGCATATGTTTAAATACTCCTTCCCACATTCTATGCAGGTTATCAAACCACATAACGTTTTTATAGTCCCATATAGTGAGCATAGTCATGTACGTACCTAGACGTGCGCCATATATAGCCCAATCACCGTTCTCAACGTCCATACCTATATTATGCCATATGGTAAGATTATTTAGATTACGTGAGGCCACTCTGGTTTTGAATTCATCTACAGTTGGTCTTGCGCCAGAATCAAGACACATTTTTACACCTTCACGGAAACCTGCACGCCATGCTTGAAAGGGTGTATAGTTAGGATAAGTTGTACTATAACAATCATACATAGCCCAATATAGATTGTCTGCGCTGTCCATACAAAAGTCAACTTGAGTAGCATCGCTACCATCAGTATGTTCATGTGTGCGCATGTTCATTACATACTCTTTGGTCCAACTACTCATTCCGCCATTGCCATAACGTAGACCATTAATATTATTAATGGCTTTCCAACGAAACTGTGCTTTTTTATAATTAGGTTCTAAACCGCGAAAATCAAATTGTAGATTGAAAAAACTTTCATCAGGCATATTGTCGCCGTCTATAAGAATAAAACGCTCGGTATCGCTTGCTTCAGCAGCGGCTTTGTGTGCGGCATCACTTCCTTCAACGCCGTCAACACGTTTGGCATATGGAATCATATTTTTAATTTTGAGCCAAAATTCTTCTTTTTGTGGCTCATCATAACTTAGATAAATGCAATCTAAGTCTGCGACATCAACAATATCATCCCAGCTCATACGTAATCAATACCCATTGTGTGGTTTCTACACTATCATCATCTTGCACAAGAATGCTTATATCTTCTTTAGCGCATCTGTTTCCTAATAATGTATCAGGTTGTAATTTACTTATAATAGCAGAGGGATTTACTGTTGATAATCGTCCGTCTATCACTCTAACATCAGGTCTGGCAGCAGCAAAAGTGATAGGATCAACAATGATAAATTTGCCTTCTGGTTTTTCACAAGTATAAAATAAAACTTTGCCAGTTTCTTCTTCATAATACAAACGAAATTCCGGAGGCTCAATTTTAGGAGCCTCAAAGAGCATGACATAATCTTCTATTTCTTCTTGATTACTCATATTGATTTCTCTATTTCATTCGCAAACTTTTTAACATGATAATGTACAGGATACATTTGCGGAACTGTATTAATACGCAATGTATGTGACAAAATTTCATATACTAATACATCTGTCCAATCTTCGCTAGGTAAACCATTAATATGTTGTTTCATATGAACCATAGACATATCTGTAAAGTTTGGTAAAGTAACTTTCTCAACACCGATAATGTGCGCGGCTATAGAATAAACCCAATCGGTTGTCGCTAATTCAGTTGGATTACACTTTAATTGCGCACGAAATTCTGGCCAGTTCTCAAAAATTACCTTGACTGTTTGAAAGAATTTTTCAGCCAAATCGCTCTTTCTAAAATATGTTATAGCGTTATAAACATTAGGCAATTTATTATCTTCAACAAATCGTCTATAGAATTTTTGTTTGCTTATTTCTTGTTTAAAATCACGTATAGTAGTGCTAATAACGACATCTTTATGTTTTAATACATCCCACCACGGTTCAATAGATTTAGGCAGATATAAATCTGCTTCTAATTTAATTGTATATTCATAAGGACTTGCTTCATAAACTTGCCAATCATTAATAAGTTTCCAATTACTTTTCTTGTCAAGATCGCCATATGGTAATGCTATAACACTATCAAAATATTTTGCATCATCAACATCATCAGTTATTAATGATACCTTAGCATCAGGCATGTGTTTTTTAATGCTGTAAGCCAGCATTTCAGCACATTTGACGTAATCTACGAATTCAGTATTTTGTGCTATTACAACAAATCCTTTATCCATTTTTAATTAACTCCACGTAGATATCTTTATTCATAACGTGAAAATCCATATCTTTAATAACTATGAATTCTTTTCTAATTTTTCCACGTTGCCAGTTATCATAAAGCACTGTATATTCAGTATTGTATGGTGAACTATTATTGGCAATTATATTTGTGTTTTTACCTACATGCATTAAGTTCCATGGAATAATGTCTTTAGGTGCAATAACATGCCCATTAACCATTCTTAATGCAAGTGTTAACGCATAGTCATTTCTAAAAATATTTGATAAGAAATGATGGATATTAGCATAGTGACCAAAATTCTTTTGTATCATTTCTATGCTATCAAAAATTTGTTTTGCTCTTTGTGTTTTTTTGAATGCTACAACTGTTGCCCATAATGTCTTATAACTATATGTGCTTAATAATTCTTGCGGCAATCTAGGTTGCATGAAATATTCTGTATTGTCATGGCAACAAAAATCATCATACAACTCAAAACATTTCAGAAGTTTATTACTATTGACAACATAATCTACGTCCAACAATAATGTTTCATCATATGGGCTTAAATTGTATGCTTGAAATCTTCCTTTGTTTATCCAAGCGGCGCCATCTCTATTATTGTTTTTATCTGCTTCAATAATTCTTACTTTATCAAATTTATAGTTTGAAATTGCGCTATCTAAGGTATCTTGATCAGTAACTAATGTTACAGGCAAATTTAAAAAATGATTTATACGCTGTGCGGTATGTACCGCCATTTCATAATAATCATATTTTTTATTATTGAATGCGAAAAGTATCGCACCGCGGTTCATCTTTTACCCTCTAACTCATTCCATTCTTTTAACCAATCAGACATGGTCTGTTGATAAACTGCTTTTAACTTGCGTAGTAATTCTTTTCTATCAACCTCAACAGGATTGTTGAAGGTATCCATAATTACTATTTTATCTTCTTCGAAAGAATTTAATAAAGTTATGGTTTGTTGATCGGCTTTCCATAAACCGCCCTGTTCAGCCAAAGTTAATTTGCTATCGTATTTCTCTCGCAAATAGGCTTTTGCTGAATTGTGACTAAATCTAGCCTTAGATTCGGCTAATAAAGTTTTGACATCCATTATATACTCCTTGAAGGAGCTTACGCTCCTTGCGAGTATTTAGATTTGTAAAATGGTATGATTAAAAATTATGAACCAGTTACAGAACCAGCTAATGTGATTGTGCCCCAGCTATTTGATAAGTTGGTTGTTTCAGGGGCCTGGGCTGTCAATGTAGTTGCTGATCCAGTTGATACCGTATATCCATCTGGAACTTCATCCCAAACAGTATACAATGTGACAACAGTTGGTGCGCTGTTTGAGTTTACAGCACCTATAACACGAATGAATGTGCTTTGGTATGCTGCTGGTCCAGTGCTTGCTAATTGTGTGAATAGGGTTGTGTTTGCTGTGGTTAACGCATAAAATCCAATATTGGTATTGATAGTTGGGGTACTGCCGCCGCCACCTACTTTTGTGACGCCATTATAGCTTACACCAGCTACAGTAATTGATCCGCTTACTGGAGCACTTAAAACAACTGTACCTACGTTACTTGCTAAGTTATTAAACAATAGATCAATGTTTACACCTGATGGGTGAGAGCAAGTGATTTTTAAGGATCCGCCTGCATTGAAAAAGTAACGTGCTGCGTCAGCAGTAGCAAAAGTTGCTGTATGAGTAAACGTCAATGCTGTGTTCCATGTTGTACCACGTGTAGCAGTATTAGCAGTAGTACTGCCTACTGTTTGAGCATTTAATCTGTTTGTATAAATCGTTTGTAAGTTTGTTGGTACTGCTGATACGAAAGTGATAAGACCGCCTGATACGGGGGCAGTTACGCTTGTAATACTTGAACCTTGGTGCGTTGCAGCATTTGCGGTTCTATTTACTAAGTTAGCCCATGCTGATGCTGATACGTTGTCACCGACAGCTACGTTTGCAAGCGCAGTTTGACCATATCCTGCGTTACCTGAGCCTGTTGCCCAAGTAGCATTTAGTGTGTTTGCAGTAGTAGAACTAGGGCCGCCAGTTAAATTATTGTAGTCAGTTGCTTGGACTAAACCAAATTGTGCGTAAGTCATGTCTTATAATCCTGTAAATCGTTTAATGTATTTATCAAATTATCGTATAATAACGATGGCTTCTAATAATTCTTGACCTTCTGAGGTTTTATCTTCGAGGGCTCTTCCTATAGTGTTAAACGCATTTGCTTCGCCTTGCTCGGCACCACGTGCTAACCCGTCCCCTGCACTTACTAAACGCTGTCCTTTCTTGACTTTTCCTATAACTTGCACTCTTACACGCCCTGACATAGCGACCGCAGGGTGTGTTTTGTCTGTTCCTGCCCTAGCATTCATCAAATAGGCAGCAGTATTTGAAACTACCCCGAATACATCTTCACTTAGTTCATAGCGAACCTTGCGTATTTCTTTTTTACCGCCTAATTCTACTACTGTGCCCGGAGTTAACTCTGTGTCAGCAGCAAAACGTTCAGCCAAGTCAGCATAAGTTGCCTGTAATGTTGAGCCTGAAGTTAGTGTCCAAGTTCCAGTCAATTCTCCTGGATTTCCTGCTGCGCCTGTAGTAATAATTGCTGTGTTCACATTTCCAATATTGGCTGTGCTTACATTAGCATTACCTGACACGCTGATATTGATACATGCGATGTTTGAGGTCGTTAAAGTGTTAGTTATTATTGCGTTATTTGCGGATAGATTACCGGTAACTGTTACTGCACCGAATGTGGTAGTACCTGTACTGCTTGTACTTGCTAGAGCCAACCATTCACTTGCTACTGTTTCCCCGTCTGCAGGACAGACATAAAGTGTGTTATTATTTGTATTATACCACAATTGACCACGTAATGGATTTGGTGGCGGGGTGCTGTCAGCAAAATTTTCTGTTAGGTGTGTAAAGTTAGTGTCTAAAATTTGTCCATAACCAGCATAGTTACGACCAGGTAAACCTAACGATGTGCTGGTAGTATTAACTTGACCATCTGGTATAGATGTTAATACTGTTCCGTCGCTTTTAATAATCGTATATGCCATAGTATCGTAACTCCGCTAATTTATTTATCTCTATAGTGTTATCTGGTTTGTGAGGCTCTGTATTCTCACTGTATAATCAATTTGTATTTGACGGTTAAGTGATTTTTGAACCGGGTGAAAAATGACATGGGTTAATAATCTAGTGATCACATTACCGTCGTTATCAGTACCGTAATTTGCAAGCAATCCTAATTCGTCAAAAATAAAACTTGAATCTGTTTCTGTGCTATTGTCGAAAGCCATCTGTCCGGCTGGCTCACCGTAGTCTAATAAGCATTGTACAAGAATATCAGTATATAATTTACCTGAAGTATGGTTAACTGTCATCTTGTTACGTGTTGGATCGTTGTTAGATACGCTAGTATCGTCAACAATTTTAGCATATGTTTCATTATATAGGGCAGCGTTTTGACCTGTAACATTGGGAGGCAAGTATGTAATTATACCAGTCTCGTCTACGCTAGCACCACCATTACCAAATGCCATTTGATATATTTCACCATACCCGCGATTACTCAAGGTATCAGCTAGGGCTTCGCTCATGTTTTCATAATTGATAGCGTTTTTCTTGTCTACGAAAACCTCTAAACTATTAGGATCGTAGATTTTGAGAAAACCCTCAATTTTGTAAGATAAAGTTATCATTAATCGTCAGCCCTCTTTTGCACAAGTACTTCATTTGTGTTAGGATCAAAAATCTTTAAATGCGACGAAAGATAAACCCCGTTATGTTCATTGGGTTTACGCTTAGGTTCTTCGACTTTTTTATCGTCAGATTTAACTTCTTTTCCTATAAAATTATTTATCATTTAGGTAACATCCACATTTAAGAATTCAGGGGCTATTCCTTCAGCAATCTGTAGGGGGTCGCCCAATGTTTCATTATATATGCCCGGAATCTTGTTCCAAGTTTGATTGTAATAGACATTTGGCATTTTATTAGCAGTTAATAGCCCGTATACAGTAGTATTTTTAAGTATCACAGTATTGATAGGTGACCCTAAAGCGCCTCTCTGAACATTTAATAGGTTTTCGCTCAAATCTACATTTATGATGTTCATATATTCGCCATTAACATATATAGTTTTGCCTTCAACTACTGTTATGATTAATTCATCGCCTGTAGCTATCCAATCGCCTGCTTCTATACTTACATAGGGACCTAATCCAAACACTTCTAATTTAATATAATCTTGATCAATATATCCTATTCTTGCAGGATTATTGTTAAACACTCTTACTGAAAGTATATCAAAACGTTTTACTTGTAATCCTATACTATGATATCCTAATACTACTGCCGGAGCATTATTAGTTTGTACAGATTTAGTAATTAATTTTTCAATATTAGCCACCTGTATTGTAGTATCGTATTCACCAACATTTTCTGTTAACCAAGTCTTTGTTTCAGTATTTGCTCTATAAACTTTGCCTTGATTATTTTGATCCACTATATTAATATAAGTTTGAGCATTTGGTGTTGCGCTAGGCATCATGCTTGTGATGACTACGCTATCGCCTGATGCTATCTCTGCTAAAATACCAATTTGATTTGCTGGATATATAATTAACTTGTCGCTTTCAACACGTTTACCTGCTACTGTTACCCATAGTCTGTCAGTATTTGTTTGTTGCCACTGAGTAACACGAATGTTTATTGAGGCTTGGGTTGACAATGTTATAGCAGTACCGTTTCTAGTTTCGCTTATAGTAAATTCATTTGTAAATTCATTTATATTCTTAATATAATATTTTTGTCCTGCAATCACTTGCGGTACGGAAGTAGGTTCTCCTAACTCAATATTATCTTCAGTAAAGTAAACAGGTGTACCAGGAATCAAACCATCTACTTCTGTTACATTTAACGTCCAAACTTCTGTCAATGAATTATAGCTGGATGATGTTACATACATATTTTCAAGTATGTAAGTATTATCAATCCATACATAACCGCCGCTTATATATGAATCAATATATTCTACTGGCAATGAACTAGTATATGGTATACCGGGTATATATTCATACAATGCAAAAGTTGTAGCACTTAATACATTAATAATATATCTATCATTGTTCAATTCTGTCGAACCTAATACGCCATCTATACGAACAACATCATTATCAGTTAAGTTATGATTAATGCTTGTCGTTACAACGACAGGACTTACTGTTGTATTGATATAAGAAATCGGAGAAGTTTGATTTCCTGTAAACGTATTTGTATATAGATACTGTCTCTGTGTATCATTATACGTTGTTACTGCCACTACATCAGTTGGTGTTGGTGCAGTTGATACGAAAGTAATTTCTTGTCCTGCAAAGTTAATACCATAATCAGAAGGATCAACACGCAATCCATTTATTTCTACTATAGCATTTCTTGGATTATCTCCGCCGATAAAATTATTTAATGTATATGGTCCAAGAATACCTTGACCGACAAATGTTTGTGTTTGTGGCAATGTATATCCATATTGTATTGGTTCTGTCTTGCCAAAGAATGAATAAGAAATATAATCTGCTGTTGAATTATAATGTTTAGCAAACACTATTTTAGCGTTTATTTGATTGTCAGCAAGCATCGCAGCATAATCATTCGTAATAAAGATAGCAGTACCTGTTGCTGTAGTGACATTTACATCATCACCGTTGCTATAACGCAACTTAAATTCTGTACCACTTTCAATTGATTTAATATAATAAGTAAAGCCCGGAACTAAATTACCAAATATCGTATCACTAAACACAATAGGTTGATCGACAATTAAACCAGTTGTTGAGAAAGTTACGATTGTATTATTTGCTGCATTTGTGCTTAATATATAGTTTGTCAAACCAGAAACAAGTTTTGTTCCATTACGGAATACAGCAGGTTCAGTCCAAAATTGACCTGATGTTTTCTGTATGATTACGATCATTGATCCAGTGTCGGTACTTAAACTTAAAGTAGGACCTGCGACTCCGCCAACAAGTGTGGCGCTGATAGTAATAGCCCCTCTTACAGCATTAATTGATTTGACGTAATATGGTGTATTTGTTGATACTCCTCCGAATACAGAACCAAAGAATGTAATCTCAGCGTTTAATTCAAACTGTGATACGTCCCCGCAGACAACAAAATCATTTCCACTTTCAGTAGCCACTGCTTCTACAGTGATAGGATAACTGTCTGGTTGTATAATACCATTTCCATTATAATCAAGATTTGTATAGTTGCAGTCTAATATGATTTCATCAAATCCTGTTGTTTCATTTAACTCAATAGGATCTTCATCTGTGCTTGATTTTACTAACTGGTCGCCATTGCCTACTTGATATACATCAATACGTAGTTGCTCGTTAACAGTCAATGATGTATCTAGTGTTATTACCTTGGTTACCCAATCAATATCATAATCGATACCTTCATATAAAGTGATACCTAAACCGTCTGTCATTTTAAAGACACTGATGTAGGCAGGAGTTTGTACTACGTCTGCAAAATTGTATTCGTCTGAATCACTTGGATCGAGTATAGTTGATACAACATCATAACCTACATGTGCATATTCACTCGCTGGCCAATTTGTTCCTGCTCTTGTGTTTACAATCATAGTAAGATTGTCAGTGACTATACCAGGAACCATTTCTTCTGGGCCATAACCTGCTTGGAACGGATCGCCTACAACACTATACTTAGGAGCAGGGCCTGTAAATATTTGAGTATTGTCCCAAGTTATAGTTGGTGCTGTTATATCTGTAGTTTGTAATACAGTATTATTTTCGCCAACAATCGTCCACTCATTTTTATCTTCTACATAATAAATGCTGTTTAAGTTTTCTGTTGTACCGGTTGATGGTTCAGTATAAGTTACACCATCAGTGCTTACTCTCAATAATCCGTTTGTACCGACGGCTACTATTGTATTATTGGCATAAACAACATCTTTCAATATACCTGTAGAAGGAGTTAGGGGTTGATTCCAAACATTTCCGTTAGTTGAAGTTATTACTGTATTAAAATTGCCGACAACATATATTCTATTGAAAGCACTTGTTACACTGTAATAAGTTACGTTTGGTGTAGGTGTAATATTTTCCCAAGTTATTCCATCAGTGCTTCTTAGTATTAATCCACCGACACCGTCTTTACCTACAGCAATATATCCTTCAAAATTTGTGGTAGAGACAAATGAAATACCATACAATTCTTGATTACTTTCTAGAACCTTACGCTCAAACCACAATGAAGCATTTTCACTTGTAATGATGCTTTTACCTACAGCAATATATTTTCCATCATGATGTGTGATTGCGTTTAATTCTAATTGACTTGCTATTAAACGTTTTTTATTAAAATCAATACTGTTTACTGGAGTGTCGATTGGTACCAAGAACCCATTAGTGCTCCAGTTGACTTGATCTGTACTCTTTAATAATGGAGTAGGACTGTTTGTTGAAGTTACAATGTATAAATCATCAACCTTACAGATATCTGTAAATTCTAAAGGCTGATTTGCCAATACTGATATTGCCCAATCATCAGTAACTTCTAAATCAGCAATCATACCGCTGTAATTAGGTGTATTCACTGGACCTATATAATTAGTTCCATTGAATGCTACAGCAGGTATATTAATTTGCGTAATGTCAAATGGTCTATCTACAAGCTGGGTATCTAATGCGAACTGTTCGATTGGTTCAAACTTATTACCTTTATAAGTTGTATTAGGATAAGTCAGACCTGTAAATAATTGTGTCAAATCTAGTCCAGGCATGTTAATTGTTGGTTGGTAATAACCAACAGCACGATCTAATGCATTAAGTCTGCGACTATCGCTGTTTAATAATTCCCACTTACCAAACATGAATTCGCTATCGTTATTGGATATCGTACAAACCCACAACCTGTTGTTATATTTTACAATGCTTGGATTAAAGTAGAAAGGTTCTGGTAACAATGCAAATGAGCCTGCTTTTGCTACGATAGGTCCTTCCCCGGGTAAGTATGAACCACTAACTGGTATAGTAGCACTTGAAATCGCTATCGCACTGTTTCCTGGATTATCGCTTACTCTAATAGTATTTCCTGATTTGTAAACAATATAATATCTTGAACCTTCGTCGATAGTAAAGCTCTGATCATTTAATTCAGTAAATGTAATAGAATCATTTACGCTTAAACCAGAAGCATCTAATAGATTAATATCTGTATAAGATCCAGATAATACAACGTTTGCTATTTCTGTCTCAGTAATTCCTTGATATGGTAAAGTAAGTCCGCTTACTGGAACTTGCAGTAATGGGTCGCTATAAAGTTTGAATGTATTAGATCCAGTGACTTTTACATAATATACTGATGCTGTACCTACAGGAGTTCCGCTTACAATTAATTTAGTGATGGCGCCGTCAGATTCTATAGGTAATGACCAACTATAAGTACCGGGTACTATAGCATTAATTCTTGATACTGTGAGTGTAAGATCATTATCCGGGGTAATACCGCCCAATAAATTACCAGCTATTGTTATAGTATTATTTTGTGTGAGGCCTATGCCCCCATCATTAATAATAACATTATATCCACCCATGACGTAACCTACGTCAAATATTGGATCTTGTAAAATTTCTTGATTTAAAGATACAGGATTTGTATCATTTGTTAATACAACAGTAGCTTGACCATCTCCTGTTTGTGGGTTAGAATTGCAAGTGAAATCAATTTTAAATGCTGTACCTTGTAAAACTGATGTCATCGTAGCAGAATTTTCTGCATAAACGATAGTATTTTCTTCTACATCTATTGTGACCCCAGCGACTGCCGACCAGAAACTATCAGACTGTGTGTTTAAATCTTTAATAATATAATAACTTCCGGCATCTATGTTTGCTGTCGTGCCTGCTCCGCCATTATATAATACATATGTAGCTCCCAATGACTGCCAATCTGTGCTACCAATATATTTTATTAAGTAATCATCGCCCGGTATTAACGTGCCTACAGTTAAATAAACTTGAGCGGAGTCACTACCTGTACCTAACATATTACCATTCGCAATAGTAGTGACGCTAGAAGCTCCTAACAAGAACTCGCTTATCGTAAATCTTTGTGCGTCAATTATATTTCGTACATAATAAGTTGTTTCAGGGGCGATATCACCAAACATAATGCCACTAAACTGTATAGGCATTCCAACGAATATCATATTTGTATTATAGTCTGAATTTAAGGTTAAAATTCCTGTAGTGCTTGTAGCATCTAATACATTAACAGGAACAAAATAATCTTTGCTGACAGTATAAGTGCCGACCCCACCTGTGCCAGATCCATAACTTACTATATATGTGTTAGTCTCTACTGCTGTACCTGTAATTAAACTGCCAGGATATAGTTGACCTGTTCCTCCTGTTATCTCAGTAACAGTCATTATATCTCCATTAAATGAAGCCTTAAAATCAACGCTTGTAGCTGTAGTATTTTGTACATAAACTTCGATACTTTCAAGGTTGTATGTATAATAAGTCTTATCAGTAACTAACGTTGACATACTTCCATCTACAGTAAATGGGAAGTTATCGTACATTCCTTTATCAGGTTGTAAGAATGCAATTCTGTTTGTGCTTTGAATTACTGCACTTATTGTATTTTGTATTAAATTACCGTATACTAAATCTGGAGCAGTAATGTTTGCAAAATTCTGACTAGTTGGATAGAATGTTAGTGCCTGACCGTCGACCTGGCCAGGACTTACAGGGACAGATAATGTTACTGTTCCATTAAATGTTGAATTAGTTAGTGATTTAGCAGTTGTTTGATTTGTGATAAAACAATAGTTATTTTCTGACTCTTCTACTGCACCGGTATTGAATGTACTTCCGCCTGGTGTCGTACTAATAGTGATTTCATTAATACCTATAGTTAAAATATAATAAATTTTCTGTTTTTCAATATTTCCAAATGTATCACTTGCTATACCATTAACGCTTATACTATCAAAAACAATAGCATCATTAACATTTAAACCGTTGGTATTTTGAACAAATATTTGATTTGCGGCATTAGTATAAATTACTCTAACTGTTACCGGGTTGCTATTCTCACTTAATGTAAATGTTTCATTACCTAATATAGAAAGCACATAATATATTTTGCCATCTTCTAAACCGCCACCTAATGTACCACTAAATGTTAAAGGTAAATTTTGATACATGCCTGCTGTGCCAGCAGTTCCTATGGCTGTCACTGGGATGGTCACCGTATTGTTGGTTGCGCTCGTAGCGATTACATTTCGTATGCCTAAATATTCAGTAGTAATTACTGCCGTATCTGTAACTTTAGCAGTAAAACATTTCATATCAATATTAGTGTTACCAGTAGCAAAAAGTGTTTTAACTGCTCCACCTTCTGTGTCACTAATAGTAAATGAATTTAAATCTAAAATTTCATTTACATAGTATTGAGTGTTTGCTACTATTCCTGTAAATCCAGTATCTCCGACAAATTTAATCGGCATACCTGCTGTAAAGCCAACAGTCGATCCAGAAGGATATTCGTCATTTATACTACTTGTATAATCAAGTATTACATTATTATTATTTCCTACTTCTACAGAACTGCGCTCAAAAGTTGAATATACAGTTTGTCTATCATTTGATACATCAAATATTGGAAATACTGTACCCTGTGCGCTTGCTTCAATTTGATTAATATCAGGTTGAACAGAAGCTAAACTTACACCGCTACTTGACGAACTTAAATAGTATCCTACAAATTCTGAACCATAGAATGTGTTTGGTGTCCAATCGGTTACTTGTGAAGTATATGACGTTCTATCAAAACGCAAAGTTATATTATTTTCTCTAACAGGTGTGCTTGATGTAACAGGTATTGCTCTAGCGCCTACATTAAATTTCTGAGTACCTTCTCCCGTACTTAAAAATCTAACTCTGTTTATATCGGCAATAGCATCACTGTAACTATTGTAGAGTGACATAATTGTTGTAGGACTTGAATCAAGAACATTTATATAATAATATTGAAGATTTGATAATCCGCCGATATTAGTATCACCGGATTCGTATCTTACTAAATCTCCTGTTTCCAGTGCAGGAGCATAAATTTCGATTGTATTTGTTATGATGTTGACATTGGCGCTACTAAATTCATACGTATCGCTAGGGTCAATGACAATATCTGGAGTAACTACATAACCTTGTCCAGGATTAATAATATCGATTCCTATCACGCTTCCTAAACTCATTACTGCTTCAAGCACTGCTTCTTGTTTTGGTTCAGGATACAAAGTCGTATCGATTCTTGCAAATACTCTAGGAGGATTTGCATAATTTCTACCAGTATCTAATAATATTACACCAGGTAAATCAATATAAATTTGCGCTTTTGGTAAATGATCAGTGATAGTTGTTTGATTTAATCCTCTTGTCAAACCAGTTAAGTATCCTCTTAGACGGTCGACAGATGCATAACTTATAACTTCTTCACCAATCGTTATTGTTCCATTAGCTGGAAAACTTTCTACATTTGTAACATAAATTTCTGTACTTACTTTTGTAAAGTATGTTAGTGTTTGTGCTATAGGATAATTAGTTTGACCTGTCAATGATAATCCATAATTATTATACCATTCAGTATAATTTTCATTTTCCCAAATTGGGCTATTTGGTAAGAATTCATAATCGCTATTAACTTTGTTATATACAAGTTGCGGGCTTACAAATTTATTAATAGTGCTATCCCATATTGCTGGCACATCAAAGTCTGTCAACATTCCTGGATATATGTCACCGCCGGTATAATCAAATAAAAATTCTTTTACAACAACGTGATATGGTTTTGTTTCGTTTACATATCCTTCTAAAAACTGTTCATTATCGCTTACATAATTTTGTAATGGTATCAATTCACGAACTTTATGTGCTACGTCTACTAATGAGGTTTTGTTTAACCAAGGCAAGTAATTTTGATTTTCAACTGTTTCTTCTTGGATATATTCAAACAACAAAATCAAACTCTTATTTCTGTATATCAGTAATTCATTTGTATAGATTTGTTCATTTAATGCTCGTATGATCCAGCGTGTTTCTTCGCTAGGGAATACGTCAAAACTATCTGTATCGTAGAATGTGCCACCGAAACCATATCCTGCGGCATCATAATCATATAATTCATCTTTAAATCTAATGGTTCCATTTTCTAAACCTATGCGAGTCCATACGCCATTGTCGTCGTAACGATAAGTTTCTTTTGAACCATTGCTGTTTAAAGCCACGCTGACGATAGTACCTACTGATACATTTAAAGCTGTCAAATCTGCGTAAATTGGAACCTGTATTACAGCTTTAGTGCTATCATCATATCCTGGTAACCACCAATTGATATATTCCCAGAAATTTTTTGTATCATAATATAGACCTTCTTTGTTTAAGAAGTTAAATGTTCTTATTTCTGATATCGGGAATAATTTCATAATACTATTTGCGTATTGCAAATAGTTCTGTGTGGCGTTAAATCTATTATAGAAGAAACTTTGTCTTGGACGCGCCAATACACCACTCTGTACTGCTTTAGGTAAGAATGGATTTGGCACTACAGCGCCAGACTCGTCTACACCAGATATACTATCTAGTAATCTATCATATAAACTTTCAGGCGTTGTAATTCCTAGCACTCCTGGAACACCTGGCAAGAAGTCATCTGCAAAATCTGTTCTAATCAAGTCAAATTGTTGATGTCCTGGGTTATCTTGCTGACCTGTCACATATCCTATATGCAATATACTGTCGCTAGCATTAATATATGGTTTACAATTATATAAAGCAAAAGTGTCTTGCGCTAGTGGAGCAAAATAACTTATACCGCTAGATTGCGGATTAGCAATATAAGTTGAAATATTAATATCTGCTAAACTTTTACCTGGGAATATAATTCCTGAATTACGTACCCAGAAATAATATACAGGAGTGATAGTATTACTGCTATTAACGATTGTTTGTACTGTAAAGCTGCTTACATCTTTAGGTACTCCGGGTCCTTGATATTCCAGCGGAGGTACTGCGCTTCCAATCCAACTATAAACCGCTACATCGCTTCCTGGGAATAATTGTCCCCAATAACGGCTATTATATACATTATCATTTTGATGATAGTTGAGATATCTTATATTAGTAGTGTCGAACCATAATGTTCCTACTTGTGCATCTCCCCAAACTAATCCTCTTATATTTGTAACATTATTATAACTGGCAGGATCTATGCTGCCTACAACATCAATATTTTGTCTTACAGCACCTAATATCTTACCTTGTAATGGATCAATATAATCTAAATTAATTAAAGTATTATTTGTTTCTGCGCTGAATATTTGAATGTTTTCGACTTTTTCAATATCAACGACAGGATTACTTTGTCTATATAAATTCCAGTTTGTAGTACCAGTCACATTTTCATAAACTACTACTTCTCCGTCAAATACGTCGGGAAGATAATTAGGAGTACCCACAACAATCTTATTATCGTGCCAATCTACTGATGAACCATATCTTGGTTGACTACCTGTGATTAAGTTCTGTGCGTTCACGCTTTGAGCAAAAGTATAAGCTCCTATATTGTTTAACGATTCGTTGTAATTACTTAAGTAATCAAATGTGTAGACAGTTCCAGCATTAGCAAAACTATCTATAAATTGTGTAGCATTATTGTCAAATAATGTATCGTTGGTATAATTTTCGTCGTCAATAAAATCAAATGTTGTAGCACTAAAACGTGTCGCTACTGGGGCACTTACAGCTACACTATTATGTTCGTTAAATTTAACTACAGTACCAAATTGACTTGCTCCTGCAGGGTTAGGATTACTTACAATTTGTGTTTGAGTATAAATTTGAATTCCCAGTTCAGGTAATGTATCAGGGTCTAAACTTGTTAATACTAATTCTTGGTTAGCTAATGCTAGATTTTGATTTACTAAACTAATAACAAGTTTATTATCTACGGCCTGTGCCTGTACGTTAGTAACTTGTGCGTTATTGATGCTTACTGCTGCTTGAGTCGCATCACCTGCTATAATCTCAACTAAATAACCATTAATTAATAGTTGGCGTGTAGTAGTTACATCAACATCCTGTGTACCTATCACTGAACCAAATCTTGCGCCGCCGTTTGTATATCTGAATACTCCACCTTCTACATTTCTTGAACTTAAGTAGAATGGAGCTCCTATTAATATCTCTGTTCCGAAATTATTAACATCTAAACTGTAACCAAACTTAACACCGATTCTTGGAGTTTGCTCATTCGTTAATGTTTGTGAAAGCACAAATACATTACTACTTACAGAAATAATATCTCCATAACTAAACAATCCAGAATATATTAATGTATCCCCTATAATTTCATATAGTGAATTATCAACTACTAATCCATTCTTTGTAACAACAGTAAAGTCTGGATCAGTGGTAAATGCTAATGTGAATTCAGCAGGAACTAAACTATTATACTGTTCGTTTATTTCAATATTTTGTACTAAACGATCATACACATAAGAGTTTCCATAATTAACAATACTTCCACTATAATCTACATTTGGTGCGCCTACAACTAAATTTGTTCCGTAATAGTTTGTTGCTAATGCATGTCCATACAAATCAGGAATTGTTGAACCATTAGTAATAGTTGAGCAGTATTCATAATCGCAAAGAGTGGCTGCGCCAGATCCAGTTACTGGTGCTCCATTATAGATAAAATATATACCTTCTTCAGCAGCGATGGTATCATCACAAAGTTCAGTCCAGTTTACAGTGCCAACTGTTGTGATTTGATAAGTTTTGCCAGCGACCATTGATGCTGCTGTTACTAACTCACTATTTCTGCGATAGACATGAACGTTATTTCTCGCTGTAGGAGTGGCAGTGTTATAATCACTTATAAACAACCAAGTTAAATCTCCTGATAATGCCATAGCACTACCGAAATTAGTTGATCCTGCTGTCTCTGCGTTGTCTATAGCAGCTATAGTTTGATATGGTATGATATTATCACTAACTGTAGTATCATTTACAGTGTACAAAAAGACAGTAGGATTGGTAGTAGGTTGTGATATAGCATAAATGTTTTGTTCGTGTACGATTGAAGTACCAAAACTTATGTCCTTGGTAAGAATCTGATCTTCTTCATATGTCTCTGTTATGCTATCGAATTGATAACGTATTACTTTACCTGCTCCTGCATCACCGAATAGGTAATCGCTTAATCTTGTATATGCTACGCTACTGCCAAATGTAACGCTATTGTTTCTGTAGAAATCTCTATCAAACTTATATGCTATATCCTTGCGATATACACCCCAGTCGCCATCATTATTAGTGTCTACCCAAACTGTGTTTTTCACGAACTGACTGACGGATAATGGTAGATTTTGAATATCGCTAGGTTGTGCTACACGTTGTGACTGGAATCTCAAGCCGATACCTTGACCTGTCAAAGTTGTTGTAGCATTTGGGAGAGTTAATGTTACTAAAACTTCTCTTGGATTTATAATTTGAGTTGCGACATAATATCCATTAGCTGATGTATCAAAATTGATTATAGCAAATATATCATATTGATTTAAATTGTGATTTTCCTTAAATGTTACTACACAAGTGCCATTAATATTACTGCGTACTTGTATCACCTGTCCTATACTTGTAGGAGCAAGAATTTGCCAGCTTGATTGATAATCTGCCAACCAAACGTAATCACGCACATACAAGTTTCCAATTGGAACTATAATATTATTTTTATCGACAGCGGTCGGTAGGTTGCTGTAAAAATATGCGCTCATCTTTACGTCATCTAGATTTACATAACCAGCATTAGGATAAATTCTATCTGGCGTGTCACTCGGTAATAATGGTAATACATCTGCGTTATCTACCGCTCTACCATAATTAAACAATGAGTACAATGGAGTAAGTTGTTGTGCTCCTTCAACATTGTTACCATTACTTAAACCTATTATACTTGGGTTACCTGTTAAGAGATTTTCATATAGGCGCAATTCTATAAAGTTTGAATTTAATACTCCACCGAAAGTACCTTGCAATATTGCCCAGTTTTCATATACATCATAATCTATTCCGCCTTGAGGCAAATTGGCTCCCTTAAATGCTTTCATAGCATTCAAAGTACCCTTTTGTTTAATTAAATTCTTGTAAACATTTACCTGAGTGATATCTGTCAAGTCGGCACTCGCCATGTATTCTCTAGGTCTAAATCCGATCAGGCTAAAACTTAATAGATCAGCATCTTGTTCTAGATTTGCTGAATCAGCATTATAATAAAGTGTGCTTTCATAACTGCGTGTGCTGCTGTTAGGCAATAAACCTGTTTGTATTTCATCGTATTGTGTTTCACGCCATTCTGTTTCTTTAAAAGTTTTATTAGGTTGTACAATAGTTAATGCAGTAAAATATTTGTTTTTATATTTTACAACTGATCCCTTTGTATATTTTATTTCAGGGCTCCATTGTTCAACATTGTCTTGATTGTATATGAAGCCGCTAGCAAACATTGTGCCGTCCCATGCTGCACTCTTAGTACCGCGAACATAGATACGATTCTGCTTCAATCCAGAAATTAGATTATAAATTACATCATTAAAGAGTGTAGTATTTTGGAATACAATACCATGTTCAATATTGCTTAAATTAAATTGACCATAAGATATAGCATCGCCTGCGTTTAAGGCAGACACACTAAACAATGTACCATTTCTAATTATACTTAAATCTTTGTTTTGTATTGGATACAAATTATTGTTTAACACAAAATTTGTCTGTGCATAAGTTAATGGTTCTACAACTAAACTTTCTTTATCGATTGTTAATTTTTCAGCAGATGGATTTAATGTAACTACGCTACCTACACTCCAACCAATTTGTGACCAATACAAGAATTCTGCCACCATCTGTGTCCAGTTAATAACGAGGTTTTGTATTTGATCATTAAATATTGCTCCCCTGCTTTCTAAATATGCACCATAACTTAATAAAAATTGACTGACTTCAGTTACAGTATAGTATGTCGTGCCATAAGGCACTATTTCTTCTACATTACTATATTTCGTTGCTACTGATACAGTCGCATCTTGAACTGTTATTTTATCTTTTGGTCCATTCACTATTGGTTTGAGTATTTTAAAATATGCGTTAGTTTGATTATTACCAAAAATAGCGAACCCATCACCAGTACGTTGTACTATCACACCGCTGTATACTAAACGTGTTTCTGGAACATTTTGATATAACAAAATTTGATAGCTTTCATCAGGAATCATTAATGAACTATTGCGTGAATCCGGTGTGCTTTTTTCAACAAAGAATCTAAGTAACGTTTTGTCTGTAAATCCTGCAGCACGGAAAACTAATCTTACATCTAAATTATCTAATAGTTTAGTAATATTGTCTGTTGCGTTTACGCCTAGTTGTTTTTCATAATCTACTATCCAATTGATATAAGATGTTTTAGCTATACCGTTGCCATAAATTTGAATTTCGTTAGGAACTAGGTGTGTTCTATCATTAACTAAAAATTGATTAAATTCGGCATTGTACTTGTAATTGTCTAAATCTACACCTAAATTATAAAACTCTGCTGGCTTCAATAATGATTGGATGCGCATTAGGTCGAATGGATATGTAGAACTTTTACGATATGAATATTCTACGCTGGCATCGTCGCCTACTTTCCAGCTTCTTTGAAATTGTAATGAATTATAATTCGCTATAACTGCATCTAAAGGTTCCTTTAAATTACCTTCACTATCAACAGGTATTACACCGGGCCAGCTGATTGACGGATCCGGCATTAAGCCTGGTTGTCCTTCACGTTTTCTCTTATATGCTGGTCTTACAACTGGTTCACCATTATTAAAATCATAACCATCTTCCATGTCTTGCCATAACAATAAGTTATCGCTCGTCCATGGTGCAGGTCCATACCTAGTATCCCACCAATCAGGTTTATTAGCATAACCTATCATGGCCCACGGTGTTAAATTTGGAGTAGATGTATCATATAGGTAAGTGTAAATGCCTCTCCAATTACCTTGTAATACTAATGAATTTTCTAATTTTAATGTGCTATCTCTGTAGTTGTATGAATAAGGGTCGTTAGATTTGTACAATTGTGTTTTGTAATCTAATCTATTTTGTCCTATCCAATCTAAGAAATTTTTGCTATAAATTTCTGTGTATTCGAGGTAGTCTACTGTAGTGTCTCTAAAATATCCAGGTATTGTTTCTGCTAAATTAAATGGCAGTACTCTACTTAATTTTAGATTATTGTAAATTCTTGTTTCAAATTCAAGTAAAATTTGATCTCTGAAATCTACAAGCACACCTAATTCTTGATCATAAGTACCATATAATTTATTGTAAGATCCATCGTGACCTTGTATAAAATATGTTGGTTGGTCATATGAGGTGTCAAGTACGACAGCAGGCAAGTATGCAGGATATAATCCTAACTTAGTTGGTGTATTTGGAACATATGAACCATAAGTCTGATTGTACTGTTTAATAATTACCTTATCGCCTGCCATTAAATCTTTTATAATAGTGACGCTTGGACTATCAGTGTTGACAACATAATCTATGTTTATAACTAATTGTTTTACGATTTTTACGCCTTGAATTGTTCTTTCCAAATAAACAAGAACGCTATCATAATTTGCAGAAGTAAAATCATAAATTTTACTTAATGGAAAAATACTAGTTTCAGCATCGTTTGCAAATGTGTAAACATTTATTAAATAAGGTGCCTTATTAGGCAGCATGTCAGACCAAAAGAATGGTTGCTCTTGACTTTTTGTTGATGTAATAAAATCAATTGCTTCATCTAGTAATACAGATGGATCAAATTTTTGATCACTTGCAATTTGATTTATAGCATCTACCAATAATGTTTTGTATTTTACATATTCTCTACTATTAAACAACAATGCATCACACAAGTTATAGCGAGGATCACGTAAGAATGCGCCAGGTAAAACTAAACTTGCGCTGTTTTGAATAATCTTATTTCCCCATGGAACTAAGTTACCTAAATCACGGTAATTATTTGATCCAAATAATACTCCTGTCGTGTCAGGATTGTTATCAAAAATACTCTGGTATTGTCCGCGTATGTCCCCGATATCAACGCTGGTGGGGTCTTCATTAAATGGATTGTTAGCCAAATTAATTGGTATTGTATAATATGCTTTATCGCTTACTACATCACTTAATATTAAAACCTGTATTGGAGTATCTACATCTTTAGAAAGTTTAACAGTTATAATCGTACTTGTATCTGTATTTTCTACAGTATAATCTGTACCTATTTGTAGTATTGTATTATTGTTAAAGACTTGTAAACTTGGCCATACAGTTTCAGTTTCACTTAATTGTGGAACATCAACTATGAATCTATAATCAAAAGTTTCATCAGGATTTAAAACTTTAGGTGGTGTATTTGCTTTGTATTCAAATAAAAATGCTTGATATTGTTTACTTGGTGCTACACAAGTTTGCCAGCCTGTCAATCGTGTATAAGTATTTTGGGCGCTATAATTATGTACAAAACCATTTTTAACTGTTGATGTGACACTATTACCGCCACTGATATAGTCGAATGTTTGAGTATTAAGATATATTTCAAAACTTATATCACCGACGTTATTGATAGAACTATAACTAATAGGGAAACCTAAAATAGCATCATCAACGCCGACACCTAATTTATAATTAAATAATTTATTACCTTCAAAAGTGCTTGATTGATAAACTGCCTGATCGCCATAACTTATATTATTTTCATCAAATAAATCAAATAGTGGAGCTTGGTTAACAGTCTGTTTTTGCTGTGCTTGTACATACTCATCGCCATCAAAATAAAAACTTTTTCCTCTATTATAAAACCCTCTAGACACGCTAAATTGCTCACCTTGACTAATGGGACTATCAAATGCTTCTGTTAAATTTATAACTGGGAATGGTTCGCTGCCTGTAATATTGTAGTTGACAACAAATATTTTTTGACGAGTTTGTTCGTTAGAATCATTGGCAAAAACGATTCTTGCGCCTTCAAATAAACTTAAATCTTCGTTATCTTTTGTATTAGCAACAAAACTTGCATTGGCTACAGTAGGTATAATGTCTCCAGGTACTGGCCAATAAACCGTCATCACATATGGGTCATTATCATCTATGCTTAAAATTCTTGTGCCTGCAGGTAATCTGCTTGGGCCATTTAATATTAAATCATTGATCCATTGACCTTGACTAAAGGCACCTACAACATATTCTGGATTGATTGAAATAGTAGTAGTACTTTTTGATTTTGCTGTTCCGTTACCTTGTATTGCTGTGCCTGTACCTACAGCAGGTCCTGTAGCAGATATGGTATCTTCAAGTACAGAACCAGTACCTAATGCAGGTCCTGTAGCAATAAAATATGTGCCTATTTCGTTATTTGGTGCGCCTGCAGTAGTAAAATCTGTACTACCTATTGATGTAATAAAATAACCTTGACCTGCTACCATCAATCCGCTATTTTTAATGACACCGCCGATATTTTGCCACTGTGTCGTACCTAATGTAACAATTTTATACGATGCGCCTGATGTTAACGATGATGAATTTACTATACCATTGCTTATTGATTGGAACAAAGTTTTGATTGCAGTTCCGTCACCTTCGCCTGAGCCTATGCTGGCTGCTGTGAAAATTGATCCGGTTACATATGTAACACCAGTAGTGCCTGCAATTTGATTCCAGTTTGTACCATCTGTAGCTGGATTACTTGTGATGATATATTCAACGCCTATTTCAAATCCACCGTCTTGATCTTGTTCAGCACCTAATGATATCCATGTTTCTGGTAAAGTTGTACCTAATGTTAAAATTTTATACCATTGATTTGCTAATAGATTTAGCAATGTGACTGAAGGATTTTCACTTACTGATCCATAATAACCAGTATATGTTTGTACGTCTGGATAATAATTTTCTTGTCCTTCAACATAATTAAATGCATCGGTAGTTCTAGTATCAATAAAGTCAATACCTTCTTTACCTATAAATCCGCTATTATATAATTTTAAGTTTGGATAAAATTCAACGATAGGACGTTTTGCCTTATTATCAGGAGTTGCATACTCATTTAGTATTTCTGGATTATTATTGTATTGCGCTGTAGCCTGTATTACCTGTATATGAAACCAACGATTGCTACGTGCCCAAGCATTCTGGCTAATACTATTACGTGCTATAGTAATATAATCAGGGGTAGAAGGTATGTTCAAACCTGCATCATATGGACCAATATCAAAATTAGTACTATCGTATGGCAAAGAACTTAATGTGGTAAATGGTTCTGGCACTTTTAATAAATTAGTATTAATTAATTCTATACCTGTGCCTACACCCTGAACGTAATACTCTCCTTCTAGGTAACTTCTTGGAACAATATCACCGCTGAAACTTACTTTCAATCCGTTAGTGAAAACAACTCCATTTTTACTAGTATAATTTAATTTCCCTAAAATATCAGTATCAACATTAATTGTATTGGTCGCATTGTTTTCAATTAATTTAATAATACCTACTCTACCTGCCACAGCACTATCTTGGTAATATAAAGTGTCTAATGGTGCACTGATGTAAGGTAATTGTTCGATAGCTCCGGCAACATTTTTGATAAAGTGTAAACCTACATATGTTGTACCATATAATGGAGTAATTTTTTCTTGGATTGGGATGCTACCTACAGGTATTAATCTAATAACAGGATCTTCATTATCACCTACATATTCAATTTCATAGAAATTATCATCAACATTTGTATAATAGCCTTCTTCATATAAACCTTGATTGATATAAACAGTCATGGTTCCTGAATCAGCTACGACAGGAGTATATGTAGTACCACCTAATGTTTCGCTAATTGTAATTGTATTAGTGCCTGTATTAATGCCATTTACATAATAAATGACTGGTGTATATGCTGCTGCGGTGCCTCCACCAGCTACCGGAACATTAGCACAAGTAAATATTTTACCGGGCTGTATATCATAACATTGCATTGGTGTAGTTGATACAGTAGTGCTAATATTAAGTGTGTAAGTAGGAACACCAGTTGTTAGACTTGCTAATTTATCATAACCAATAATTTGTGTATTGTTTGGAACTCCGGCGCCTGTAATTGTTTGGCCTATACTAAATGCGCCTGAGACTACGCTGTGTACTTTTAGCGAAGATCCTACAATTTCAGCATTTATTACAGCATTATTGGCGACGCCTGCATTTATCCAGTCAGTATTACCTAAGGATGATATGTAATAAGTTTCCCCTACTACTAAATTAGTATCTGCTATAGCATTGCCAAATTGTGTAGCATATGGTTGTATGCCACCAAAACTTGTTCCTGTAAATGTAACGCTATCACCGATAGTAATATTTGCTACATCATCAACTGTGATTTGTCCAACTGATGAAATGCTTGTAGCAGTTGTTGTTTCTGTGCTTACTATACCTTCATTTACATCATATGGCGTGCTTCCATAAAATGCACTGACATACCCAACTTCATTTACTATATTTGTATTGTAAAACAATATTGTTCTGCCATTTAATGCAGTAACACCGTCTATTGATTTAATGTCTGCTAACTTAGCGCCATTTAATTGATTAAATGGTATGGTACAAATAATACCTACTTTGTTATCGCCTGGATAATTATATTCGTTCTGTGCATCTTTTTGTGGAACATTAAATGTAACTACACCTTTCTCGGCACCATTATTAGTGACGCCATAAATGTCTCTTGTATATAAATTTGTTTGTGTAGGGTCATATCCAGTCACGCCAGGAGAACCTTGTATCCAAAATTCACTATTCTGATCTACTATAAAATTATAAGTGCCGCCGCGCAATAGTGTAATAGTTGGATTGTTTGTACCTACGCCGGCGCCTACTGCTCTGATATTATAAGCAGTAGATAGTGGAGTGACAATATAATCGTTTTCAGTAAAGACAGTAGATGCTGCGACTGTCACGCTTGGCGGACCATCTGGCAACCAATAGTATTGGTTGTAATTGATGATCATATCTAAGTTAGTAAAACTATCAAAACTATAAATTTGACTTGTAAACAAACTATTGTTGTTATCTGTAATTCCACCTTGTAATTTAAGTGCGTTTATTATACCAGGATAACTAATAAAGTCTTTTGCTGTAGATTCATTTTCTTTTAAAAATACAACACCCGGTTCTAGTTGATAATCTCTACGTGTCTTTGTTGGTTCGGTAACATAATAATCTTTAGCATTTATACCATAACCAAATTTACTACCTATATAACCTTGTATTTTTTTAGTGTCTGGTGGATTTACAAGTTGGTCGAGCGTGGCAGACAAAAACTGTTTATTAGTTTCTGTCTGAAATATAGGCGGTAAAAATTCAAGTGTTCTAATTCTAGTCATTTTATGCTACTTGTAATTCATCAGGAGTCAATGCAGCAATTACTCTAATGTCGTTTGCTGTAGCAGCATTGACAAAAATTTCATATGGTCTGCACTTAATTTCATATAATGTACCAAATGGGGCTGTTGGATCGTTTGGAACAAGCACTGCTGAACTTATAAATGTGCCTAATTGATTATGTAGATAGGCACTAAGTTCGCTAAAGAAGAATGTATCTCCAAAATTCCAATTATTAATATTAAAATAATCATTCATAGTACTTAAAACTGCGCTTCTAATTTCACTATCGCTAGCTGTAGTATCACTTGTTTTTATTACTTTAATTGTACCTTGCAAAGCACTAGGAGCTTTAGGACCAAATAAAGGCTTAAACAAAACACTATTTAATACCACGCTATCACTCAACATTTTGTAATCTTGAATCTGACCATATAATGATTGTAGCTCGGTGATAGTCGGTCTAGCTGGTTCTGGCACAGTATCAGTTGTGTCCTGTATATAATTTTGGTATGCTGTGTAATATGATTGAGTTACAACATATAAATCTATAATGTTTGTTGTTGCAGGATCAATACGTGTAGTATTATTACTGTTATGACGATACTGATATTGAAGTCCTTGACGACCTGGTTTTACAGAATAGTCTGTTAATTCTAATAGGCTATAACTTGTTTCAGTAGTAGTTACATCTTGTACGCTTTGATAGAATTTGTTATCAGTATATGCGTAAAACACCTGTCCGACAGGATAATCATACTTTACGACTTCAATTTGGTTTTTTACAGCAAATGAAAATACAATATCTTCTGTTGGTATGAGTTGCAACCTTGTTAGATTAATAGCATCCTGTATTAATCTAAAGAATACATATTTTCCAATATTACTACTATTTGCTACCACACCTGTTATTTCTTGGAAGAAGTCAGGATTTACTACTAGCAAGTTGTTATTCACATCAGTACTTGCAATTTCTACCTCAAAATCATTTACATATCCATCAGACTGCATCGTTTGCCCAACAATATTAACCTTAGTATCTTTACCTATTGCATTTGTTGAACTAGGTTGTGGGTTAACAGATAATACATTAATAAAATCTTGTAGTAATTTTCCACTAAATGGATCATATACTAATTCATTTAGTGCGTAAGTAAATCTAGTTTCATCGACACTTCCAAAATAATATCTTAATGAGCGATATGAAACTGTATACGTGTTTTCTGCGATATTATCAAATCTTACAAACCAATTTGCTGGTTCGACTAACGTATAAGGTTCTATAGACCATTGTCCTGGTACAACAGAATTGTCATACAATAATACAAAATCTTGCTGTAATTCAATTCTTAAAATTGCTTCTTGAATTATGCTAATTGGAAGTGCATTGTTCCAAGAAGGGATTACTGTTGTTAATATTGCGCCATTTGGTATATAACCATTTAGTGTTACAGGTCCCGTGCCGTTACTAAAGTTGCCTTGACCTGTATTGCTGCCATCTCCAACAACATTTAAAACAGTTGTCCATATAAATGTGCTATCGCTAGGACCAGCAATACCTGCTACTAATCTATTATTTTGATCAAAATAATAACCAGCTGGAGGAACAAATTTTAATAACGATCCCTTTGTTATATATTTGGCATTGTTACTACTAAATTCTCCTAAGAAAATAGGACTTACGATTGTGTTATCTAATATATAAAAATAACCGTTTACGTTGTTACCGTTAACGTTACTAGTATTAAAGTATGTTGTTAAATCTCCAGTTGGGAAACTATAACGTTGATAACGTGAAATATTACCTGCAGCCGTTTGATTAATATAATATTGTATTACTCTATTGCTTAGTAATATAGAAGCCATTTCATCACTAAAAAATGAAATGACACTACTTGTATTTGTAACATTAAGTGTAGTATAACCTAATGTATCATCATTCCATAATCCGCCGTCGCTTCCTATGCTATTAATACTGCTGTACTTGCCTGTTGGGTCAAGCAAATCTAAATTTTTTGATACGCCAATCGAACTACGATTGATTGCTTTTGATTTGATGATTGAACTGTATAATGTGTATGGGAAGTTGTTATAATCTTCGCCATTTACCATGCGATTCTGTGTGTAGTAGCGTGTTGGTGCACGTTGTTTAATACTTGGAATACTTTCACGGGACTGAGCATTTGATACAGGCTGTGTTAGTTCTAAACCTAATGTTAATGTTTCTGTAGTCCCTACACGACTAATATATGTAAATGCAACACTAATTCCTTGCATTTCATTTTGGTCAATCGTATATGTTAATCCATTGCTTGCGCGGATGTAAGCTCTAAAAGTTCCAACAGGAATATTACTGAACACACCGTCACCAAAAATATATGTTACTTGGTCATTAAAACGGCTGTTTACACTAAAGATATTCTTTTTACTTGACTCAGTTTGCAAATAGGCATTAGCATAAACGTTGTCAACTTTTTTCCATAATAATCTTGAATTATTGTTGACATTTAATTGGTACAACCATGTATCTGTATTGTTGATTCCTTGAATATTAATATCAACTGATTGGTTAGAAATTTCTTGTTCTAATACAAAATCATAATTTGTTAAATTACCTTGTTTAAAATAGAAAAAATAACCTGTATTCGCACTAGCAAAGCCCAACTTATCATTTCGATATAACATGTTAAATTTGCCGGTTGGGGCAGGAGGAATTTCATATAGATAATCTTCATCCACACTAGTAACAGATACCAACTCGAAAGGCATTGCTGTACCATTGATTGTGCTTGTAAATGGCACTATTGGTAAACTATCTTGGGGAATTTGCAAACTGTATTCTGCTGTTGTGACTCCCAAAATATCGCTAACATTTCCTGGTCTGCCTATTCTTTGGGAGCTTATTAAAGCTGCATTTATGATGGTATTAAATTGTTCAAACCAAAACGGGTTAGCAGGATCGTTCCACAATATAGGAACGTTGCTTAAATTTACACCATTCAAATCCGTAATGCTTTGGCTAGTTGTAATACTTGTAACTTTTAATGTACCTTCAGCACATAGGTTGCGCTTAGGTGTATAACTTACTAAATTTGCTAATTTAACTACGCTATCTCTACGTTCTGCTGTGTCTAAAAAGTTCTCGCGGGCATTCAAGTCATTTCTAAATGCTAGACCCTGACCCATGAACGCCATGACATCAAGCAATGCGATAAATTCTGAGCTTTCTACATAGTCATTAAATGTTTCTGGATAATAGACACGTAGGTAATCTATGAAACTCTTGCGTAATGTTTCATAGTCATAACTGCGGAAGTCAGCCTCACGAAAGGTTTGATAGATAGCTTTCCAATCGTTAACGCCGAAAAGTGCTGCTTGTCTACTGCTTTTAGCCATAGTTTGTCTCTGTTTTATTATTTATCAAACCTAAAAAACCGATATTTTAAGGTTAATCTGCGGTCGCTTTATTAGTAGTACTGTCGAAAAATACGTTTAAAAGTAACGCCTGATTAAAAGGTGCGACAGCAAGTTGTACTTCTAATAGTATTCCATTCTCTTTTGGATATGCTTTGACATAATCTAAAATTATTCTAGGGTCTAAACTTGCTACTCTACGTATTTCGTTTTCTATTTGAAATTGCACATCTGGGGTGTTAGGTTCAAAAACAAAATCCCACAATGTCGTACCATATTGTGGTTGACCGACTTTTTGACCTTGAGTTATATTCAAAGCATTTATAAAATCACGTATAACTAAAGGACTATCGTTAATAGAATATTTTTTTCCAACACGAATAGGATTTACGATACTACCAACACCCCCATCTCTGCCGCCGGGAGCATTAGTCGTCTTAGGTTCATTTGCCCCTATAGTACTAAATCCTTTGTATTGTGTCATAATTTTATTTATGATCCTTTAACTACGGTTCTTGCGATTGTAGTTACGTTAGTATTACTATTTGAGACTGCATTTGTTTCTGTTGTACTATTACCGTATACCGCTAATGCTATAGCAGGATATTTCTGGTCTAATTTTTTAAGATCATCATTTGCCTTTTGAACTTCTTTTAACGCCGCGTCAAATTCAGCCTTAGCTGTAGCAATAGATGGGTCACCTGGTGGTAAATTATTTTGTGCATCTAAGTAGTTGCCTAATGCGTCATTTGCGTTGTTTTCTGCATCTCTGAGTGCTATAATTAATTCACCCTGTTCAAGAATATAGTTTGTCTTTTGTTCGAGGGATGCTTCAACTTCACTCTTTGCCGCTTCATCAATTTCGCCAAATTTAGGAGCAGGTATTGCAGGGTCGCCTAATTGATTTGATACTGCAGCCGTTACTTCACTTCTATCCACAGTATTCACAGCAATGCTAGGTACTTTTATACCTGATCCTGCACTAGCGATTGATCCTAATGCATTTTGTAATTCTGTTGCTGCTCCTGCCGGTAATCCTGAACTTACTAAACTTGATAACCCACCTGCTTGTTCTTTGGCTTTATTTAAGAAATCAGTTCCTTTTGATTTTAATTGGTCAGCTAATCCGGTAAGTGCGCTAGCTGCCCCTCCTGTTATTGCTGATTTCAAATCACTTATTCCAGGCATGTTCGGAACACTACCTTTAGCAAGATTTGTAATACTACCGGCTGCTGCTGCACCACCGGGCAAATTACTTAATCCACTAGCCAATGTTGAGGCGGTTGATGTCAACAAGCCCTGAGCCTTAGTTTTTGCTGCGCCTGCCAAGCCTTGCGCTTCTGTTGCGCTTGATAGTAGTGATGACGGACTTGCGAAGGCAGTAGCGGCACTTGATGCTGCGCCTGCAAATGAAGATAACTTATCAGTAGCAGAACTTATAACACTTGATCCTACAGAACCTAAACCCTTACTTGCACTTATTAATGATGATGCTACAGTACCTGTATCCGGTAATACTTTACTACCTAAACCAATATCTGTGTCAGGAAGAGTTTGCTTGAATGACTGTGCTGCTTGCGACAATGGGTTAGTTGCGCTTGATGCAGATGTCTCTGTGACGGATGCCGCTGATTTTTTGGCGAGTGCTGTTAGATTTTGCGGGACTCCTGCAGCCATTGGTTCAAAACTTGCTGCTATGGCATTAAACGCACTTGCCGAGACACCTTTTGCTTGATCAATTACTGCTGCCAAACTAGGAGATTTTGCTATTGATTCTACTGAGTTTGTTAATCCTGCTAATGCTCCATCTACACCTTGTCCCATACTTGCAGCAAAATTACCTTGTGCTATATCTTCTACAACCGCATCAACACCGCTCGCATTTACAGTAGGTACTTTTGCCTTAGAGGCTGCTGCTGATTTAATTGCTGCTAATGTTTTGCTTGCGCCATTTTTTGCTGCGCTCAATACCATGCCGCCTAATTGTGCAGCATCTTCTTTTCCTGTTATTACTCCGCTATTTTGTAATTCAGTTTGAGCAGATTGAAAATTATTTACTAATGCATCTGCCTGTGCAACTGGGTTGGCGATCAAATTTTCTAAATTTTCTGCTCCAGGAAAACCTGTAAACAAATTATTAGTCATGCTAGTAAACACATTGTTAGTTTTTGCCGCTAATGATGTTGCTAATGGGCCCGATCCTGGTTTTAATACACCTGCTTTTTCTAATTGATTTGCGGTTAGAGCAAATTTTCCTATACCGATAGTTGGACTATTGCCAGGAACATCGGCTATAGTTGCGCCTTTTTTGACTGCGTTCTTAAGTGGGCCAGTAGATGCCTTCTGTGCTACCGATGCAGCCAATGCTTGAGTAGTTTTATTGTTTAAAGATTTGCTTGTGCCCGTAGTTGTTGGGGCAGCAGATTTGACAGCGCCACTAAGTGGATTTTTTAATGATGCTGCCGCAGTTGAATTAGTATTCTTAACACTACTTGACGGGCTAGCAGGTAACTGGCTCCCCGCGCTCAGACTTGTTTTTACATCTACACCTTGACCAGCATTTGACCAAGGTGCATGTGCAGGCGCGCGGCTCGTAATACTTACTAATTTAGCGGGCGCTGCTATGTATCCTTTTACAGCATCAAATAAAGTATCTGTATGCAATGTTTTTTCTATAGCAGGAACTTCTTGGGGTTTAGTAGATGTCTGTCCTGTATTTAAATTTACTTTACTTCCATTTACGTAAGCGATGGCACTGCTTGCCATACTAATATCGCCACCACTCTCCATGCTCATTGCACCGCCGACTTTTGTTGTGTGCTTACCTGAAGTAAAATTGCTGTAATCAGAGCCAACTCTTTGTTTGTATTCTTTTTCGCTATTAAGGTGTATATTTTCACCTTGTAAGTTTAAATTTTTTGTAGCATGAATGTTTACATTGTTATCGGCATGTAAATTTAAATCACCTTGTGTACGTAAATTTATACTATTAGTTCCATAAATATCTACAGTACCTTCTTTACCTAATTCAATGTAACTTTGCCCGTTACTATGTAGAATCATCAATGTTTGACCATCATCACTCATTAATATTTGATGGCCTAACGCTGTACGAATTCTTACTAGTTGATCACGACCAATAATGTCACCATCATCCATGACTATAGTATGCCCGCCTCTACGTGCTACTACACGCAAATCTTTGCTTTTATCTGCTTGTAAATTACCGGCAACGCTCGTATCATCAAAACCGCCTTCATATATTGGTCTACCAGGAGTGCTAATACCCCAACCAACTCTTGAAGGACTTTCACGTTGTGAACTTGAGCCAATTGGTCCGCGCACTGGGTCACGCAATATACCCTGTTGGAACATAATAGCAGAACTGTAACTATGTACAGGTTTAGGTGCAGTTAGATATTGACTACTATCGGCAACATTTTTGTTATTTGTATTAATATTGGTTACTGGTAATCTTTTAGCCCCGCCATAACTTTGCGCTTCGCCACTATTAGGTATAATATTATCTACTGCACCTATCGCAGGAACCATCTGTAAAGATTCTGGTTCTGGTACGCAACCTATATAGAAACCATAATTCATATCACCGTCAACAAACAAACATAATACAGTTGTACCTATGTCGGGAGGACTCATCCACATACCATAACTACTAGGATTAGTTTTGAATGTACCTAAGTCTGAATTACCTGCATCAGGTCTTGTAAAACCAAAAAACGGACTTAAAAATTTAACTGGACGCCAGTTGTCTTTGTTGTCAGGATCGGTACCGCTATTATCGACAATATAAACCATGATTCTACCTGAACGGGTAGGATCAACGTTGTCTTTAACTATTCCAAGCGCAGGCGCTAAACGGGGGTTAGTGCCGCCGGCATCAGCCTTACTTCTTTTCAACGCACCTTTAGGTTTAATTATATCTTGTGCCATTATCCTCGTCCTGCTGGATCATCTTCTGCGAATGGATCGTCAATTAATTTATCTGCACCAACATCGGTTTCAAGATCATCATCATTGCTACCTTGATTTTGTTGTGTTTGTGTTTGACTTGTGCCTGATCCGCTATCGCCCGGCTCTCCCATATCAAACGTAGGCCCAACTAATGTGAGTGTTTGTTCAAATTTACCTTGTGAAAATACGCTTTCAACTTCTGTAACCATCCATATTACAGCACCTTGTGCCATATCTTTTATGTATTGTGGATAATTTAGGAATAATATTTCTTCATTAATGTCCATTAATCCTGTATCATTATTATAATCAACTGCCTCTTTAAACGCTACTTCAATAAAAACTTGTCCACCGCTTGCGTTAATAGAGTAACCATCCGTACCATAAAATTTATTATAAAATTGTGTAAGTGAAGTTGCAGCATCTCTCATCAAAAAGTCAGGATCCCCCAATATTTTTAATCTACCGTTAGCGTATGCTCCATCATCCTGCAAACTTGTTACAACGTTGTTTTGTGCTTCTAAACTGACTCCTAATCCGCCCATTTTACTTGAATTATTTGTTGCTCCGGTTCGTACACTTGCCCCGCCTGCTGTTGCTGTCCCGGCGCTTTTATCTTTATTACCTGGAGGGGGTGGATCAGATTTTGTTCCGCTATTTCCTGCTGTAGCCTTAGTATTACCTGTTGCGCTTCCACTGCCTCCACCCTGTGCTGCTTCTTGTCCTTCTCTTTCGGCTCCAGGATCGCTTGTTTGTCCCAATGGTACAAACTCTTCAGCAGTCATACCTAATACAGTATTAAAATAAAGATTATCAAATGTTAACTGATAATCTAAAACTTCACTATTTTGCCCTGTAAAAAAATAATCGTATCTTTTATGCGGACCATAATACTTTGTAGTATCTGGTGCGAATGGTGTTGCTACACTAGGTATCTCATAAACTGTTATGACAAAAACTTGTTCATATGCCCAATCTTGTATTTTTGGATCCCAATCACACGCAACAATATCAGAGTTAATATTAAACCATGCAAGAGGAAAAGGATTTTCAACACGACTTTCTAAATAACCTTTTTGTGTAGGATCAGGTTGTTTAGTGTTGCTATAAACTGATTTTAATGATTGCTCCATGTATGAACTTTTCTTAATAATAGTTTCAATCATTTGTATGATTGATTCGTCATTATTAAATGTAAACATTCTTTCGTTAGGATCAGGTGGTTTGCTACTTTTTGCGTCGGTCGATTCAGTTGTAGTTTGTGCTCCTGAACCTGGCCAGCGCCATTTATCTAAATCTGATTGCGTGACTATGCTCGCCAACCCTATTCTTTCAAATGCATCACCTTGATATACAATTCTATATTGATTAGGGAATGTAGCATCTGGTGGCTTTTTGTTGACTTTATCCTGCTCTAATTTGTTTAGTTTTGTTATTAAACCTTCTGGTCCTTGTAAAACATCATCTACAGTTTTACCTTGCACTTTTACACCAGTGGGTACACGACCGCGCTTGACACCGAGCAATGATTGGGCATTGATACCGGTAGCTTCAATATTATAGACTACTGCTTTTCCATCCAATCTAAATTTAACATTACTAAATTGAATATCATAATAATTTTCAAATAACGCTCCGCTACCTAATGGATCGATTGGTTCGCCATATAAACTGTCGCCCGATCTTATTAACCTGCCGTCAACATCATAACCATAAAATCTTATACCTAAAATGTAAATGTTTTTAAATTGATTACTAAGGTCTTTATAAGATGTACTATCAGTATATGCTTTCAAGGCATCGCTTGCATTTCTTAACTTTGTCAAAAAACTAAATCCATATGGTTCTGTAATTTGAAATGTTAATGTAGGTATCAAACTAACATCTGTGCCGGTGCCTGCCGTACCTATGACTGTACTATATTTTAAATTATCGATGTAATAATCTAGTTCAAATCCAGGAGCCCTTCTTGATGTGCTATTGTTTATACCGCCGCTTTGCGCTAATAGATATGCGCCGGCACCGGTGCCACTCTCATTTAGTGTTTGCAACGCATCAATTTTTTGTCTGCCGCTAGCCACAAATTCGCTATAAGCATCAGGAGTAATCATATACAATGATATATTATATGTATAACTTGCCAATTTAGAAAGAGGGTTGTATAATCTTTTACCTGGTCTATCTGCTCCACCAAAACCAGATTTACCAGGGCTAGCAACAGTACCTGATGCTGCTCCAGAACTTGAAATCGTAGTTTTGACTCTACTGCCGGCAGCTATAACATTTTGTTGTTGATTCAGTGATGCTTTGGCTAGATTATTGACATCATCATCTGCTAAATTCGCATTTAACATTCTTAAATACCTAGTACTTGTTTCAATGTATCCAATTTAGGAACGTAAAATTCTACCCCGGTTTTAAAATCAAAATAAGGATCGGGGCCTAATCTGTTCGGATTTCTTGCAGCAAAAACCCACCACAATCTACTGTCGCTGTAAAGATGAAATGCTAGTAAATCAGGTCTATATTGATAAACTTCAGGTAACACATATAATATATCACTAGGCTGACTTGGTATGGGTCTATTAACCATGAAGTCTAAAAACTTTTTGTTAAACACGCCTGTATCTTTATATGGGCTAGTTCTTGGATATAAACTATTGCTCGCCATTACCAAAATCCTCCAGTGCCGTTATTTGAACCGTTGACGATTGTACCGTTGCTATAGTCAGTCAAACTAAATCTATTACTTACATCATATCTGCTTACGATCGGTATACAAGATATTGATATGTTTATTTTTGTAGGAACATATGTAGGATTTGTTGCGCCCGGTGGTATGCGTGAATTAAAACCAGTGTTTAAAAATGCTGGTTTAGGTAAAATTCCTCCAGGCATCAATCCAGATGCTTGTAATAAACCTTGTGCTGTACTACCTAGACTTTTTACTGCACCTTGTGCTAATGTACTTACCACCTTGTCAAAAAGTCCTTTTGATTTTTTAGGTTTTTGAACGTCCCCGGTTTCTGCTTTATTTTCGTCAGGTGGCAAATTAATTCCCCCTGCTCTTATATAATCTACATCAGGTGGTAAATTATAAGTAAAATTTGTAACTGCTAATGGATGTTCGCTAAACTGATATTCTCCCAGTCCAGTTAGATAACATAAAGGAGGGGGTGTGCCGGGTTTAGGATCAAAATCTTGTCCATAAAACATTTTTGTCACTGATCTTAAAAAATGTATGACTGCTAAAACATAATTTGCTTCTGCTGTATCTTGTGCTGTAAAATCACATGTTATTGTCACTGAATCTACAAAACTATTTTCATATTGAAATATTTTATAATTTGTATGTACAGGAGATACCGAATTATAATTAGCGCCATATGCCACGTTGATAGTAGGTGTATACGGAAATATGATTCCGTCTGTTGCAGCTAACGGTGCTAATAATAAATTATTAGGATCTTTATATAGGTAGAAGGCTTGCGGTGCTAAACGTAAGCGCACACGCCAATCACGCATGAGTTGCAAGTTGGTGGTATCTTGCAGACTAGCCTGAACTCTTGCCTCGTCTGTTGCTGATGATATTCCCTGAGCCATAATTATCCTTAGACTATGCCGGTATTGTATAAATAGCAAGTCTGTGTGTATTTATCGCCCTAAAAATCACCAATTTTTACTATAGGACTTGACTTTCATCGTCGGGCGTTGTATCATTTTTACAACACAATTATAAGAGGAAACATGTCTACAGCAAAAAAACCAGTAAACTACCTAAACAATAAAGATATTCTAAAAGAGATACACGCAAGCAAGACCAGTTATTGCTGCTATAGCCGTCAAGAATATCATCAGTATGATCTAATCATCGATATGCCGCAAAGCCCATTAGAAAAGTCATTAGATCAGTTATCAAGACCAAAGAACATCAAGGCTGCTAGAGAAGCAAGAGCAGCAAGAATTTTCAATACAACTGGACAAGAAGTAAAACTAAAAGACATTCCAGTTACCGATCTAGTATTTCGTGTTATGACATGGGACCATATCCCAGTCAGCCCAAAACAACCCCGTAAGGTTGTAAAGAAAAAGACTGCTAAAGACATCCTCGAGTTTGATGACGTTGAAGATGAAAATCTATTTGAAGATTTAGAGATTGAAGAAACAAAAGATGATGTAGATGACATGGTTCATGTCAAGGTCAACTTTCCTCCCTTCCAGCATTACAAACTTGAT
>Ga0129333_10000040_pt1 | contig 69413 bp, 77 predicted proteins | sample CPB6_08_DNA_FD_94474 | JGI IMG/M metagenome (GOLD analysis project Ga0129333, IMG submission 94474) | Freshwater to marine salinity gradient microbial communities from Chesapeake Bay, USA - CPBay_Sum_0.6_0.8_DNA | ecosystem: Environmental > Aquatic > Marine > Coastal | place: USA: Chesapeake... | reverse complement strand
CCGTGTGGTCAGCCTTGCGGCCTTCACCAACTGTTCGACGGTTCCAAGGTGGCTCTTGGCCAGGGTTTCAAACCCATCCCAGGCCCGTTCATCCGGCAAGTTCGCCTCGAGGTACTCCCCAAATGACTTGAGCAGCCATTCAGGTAGGTTTCCCGTGGTGAAGAGGCTAAACGGTAGGCTGGGCAGGACCTCGGCATCGGCGTACTTTGATTCCAGCACGCGACGGTCGATGCGCGCGGAGTTTCCATCATTGGCGATGCTCGCCGAGACCAGGGCGCTCCACAGTTCCTTGGAACTGTACGTACCCATCAGGTTCTCGATGAGCTCGTCGGTGTCCTCCCAGGTCGCTGTCATCAGCGCTCCGAGGACGTAGACCGGGTAGGTGTCCTTCTTGGCACGCAGCAGGGCCTCGACGTCCACGCCGCACCACCTGATCTCCTTCGCGACGCGCAGGGCGACTTCGAGGTTCAAGTTGGTGTTCTGCAGCGCAGCAGTGAGGATGCCGCTGTCGAGCTCGCCCTTGGTGTCGTACGAGTCGATGAGCGTCATGAGCTCTTTCGGGCTCTTTGCCGCCCGGACGCGCAGGAGCGCACTGCTCTCGTAGGTGTCTGTGCCTCCGAGGTACTGGATGCTCCCAGCCACGTCCGAGTAGGTCTCCTGGTCATGCGGTCCATTTCGTCCCGCATCGAGCTTCTTGATGAACTCGACATGCTTCGTTAGCAGTCTCTCCCGTTCGGGTGTCTCCCTGACCGGGTACTTGGCCAAGCCGGCCAGTACCGAGTTGACGACCGAGATCATCATCGGGTAGCCGTCCTCGTCCCAGCGGTTGCTCTTCGAGCCGGACTTGACCTGTCGGTCGTACAGCTTCCCGGCCTTCGTGAACAAGCCATCGACGAGCGTCAGGACATGTCCTTCGGCCGTCGGGCTCAAGGTCTTGATGTTGCCAAGGAGATGGGAGATGACCCGCAGGTCGCTCATCGCGCAGATGAACGCCCCGGCGATCTCCTCACTTGCGCTACCGAGGGCCACCGAGAGAGTGTTTCGCTTCTCGTACGAGAGGTTTCCGTACTCCGCGGCCAGGGATCGTGCCGCTTTGGTGCGCGATTCCTCACTGGCCCCGTCGTTCATCAACAGTGCCAAGGCTACCCTGGGCACGCAGTGCTCGGCGCAGGCCTCGTACACGCTCTCGTCCAGTCCGCCGATGCCGGCGACGACCTCCAAGATGGTGACTCTGTCCTCTTTGAGGATCTTGTTCCGTACGACGTCCTTGTCCCGTCCGTGCCTCATGTACCACGCCGCCTGGATCTTCGCCGCTCCCCACTTGGAGAGGGCATCGTCGATCTCTCTGACGGTGTCGGTGCGCTTGGCCAGGCCGGCTGCAAGGTTCACGTCTTTCGTGCTCTTGGCATGTGCGTAGATCCGTCGTTGGACGGTCTCGGCCAAGGGCGCCTGGCTGGATACGAGGTTCTCGTACACCAGGTTTATTTGCTGATTGCCTCGGTTCATGGAATGCTCCTTTCCGAGGTAGGTTGTGGTGCCTTCCACTGTGACCGCCACGGGTTTTCTGGCAATTTCGCCCGGGTGAGCCCCCTCACACGGCCCCCGTTGCGCCCTCACGTTGCATGTCCCCTGCCCCGGTTGCCGCACGGTAGGTACCGCCATGTCGCTTCGTACGTTCCCCGCCCGATTGAGCACCGCCCTCCCCGTCGCCCTGCTCGCCGCGACCCTCAGAGTCGCCTCGGACCACGGCCTGCACCTGCCAAGCTGCCCGTTCCGCGCCCTGACCGGTCTCGACTGCCCCGGTTGCGGTTCGACCCGCTCCGCCCTCGCCCTCACCCGCCTCGATCCCACCACCGCCCTCGACTACAACCTGCTGTTCCCGTTCACCGTCCTCGCCCTCACCTTCTCCTGGTTTGTCTGGGTCCTCGCCCCCACCCGCTCCCTGACAGATCCCCTGCGGCACCGCTTCGCGCTGCGGATCTATGTGGTACTTCTAGCCCTCTTCTGGGTCCTGCGCCTCCTCCCTACCCCACTTGGCGCGTACCTCGCCTCCACCCCGTCCTGACCCCTGCCGTGTTGCGCGATTGCACCCTGTGTGCACGATGGGTACGCAACGACACATCGTCAGGAGACACACCCACCATGAGCAACCTTCCTCCCATGCCACCTCAACCACCGAGCGATCCGCAGGGTCCTTACGGTAACCAAGGTCAGCCCTACCCAGGTCAACCCTACCCGGGTCAAGCCTATCCAGGTCAGCCCTACCCGGGTCAGCCCTACCCGGGTCAGCACTTGGGTGGGTTCACCCCACCGATGAGCCCCGGCGATAAACCCTCTCAGGCCGCGATGCTCGTCTGGTCCGTGCTCGCGACCATCCTCTGCTGCCTGCCGTTGGGGATTGTCGCCATCATCAAGTCGATGCAGATCGACTCTGCCTGGAACCAAGGTCGCTACGACGATGCCCGCGCCGCCTACAAGTCGGCGAAGAAGTTCGTGATCTTCTCCGTTGCGGTCACCGTCGTCCTCTCCGCGTTGTACATCGGGTTGATGATCGTGGCCGGCACCGCCGCCGATTCCGGGCTGTAATCCCTCGCTCCCCTGCGTGGGGGTAACGCTGAACCGGCGCCTGTGGGTCATTCCCACCGGCGCCGGTTGCTGCATCAAGGTCGTGCCTCAGGCCTGGGCCTTCTCGAGCCGTCTGCGTATGTACACCCACCAAAGGGATCCATACGCAACCAGCGTTCCGAGCAACGCGACTCCGTCGTACTTCCCGGTCCACAGCGTGTATGACAGGCTGCTGAACGAGGATCCGATGACGATGAGGATGAAACCTCCGTCTCGGGCCCTGCCCAGGGTGTACCGGGTGATTCCCACGATGGCACACCCTGCGAGCAAGGTGACGACCGTGATGCTTGTGTACAGTACCAAGAACATCTTCAAAAGATTCCTTTCGCGTCTCTAGGTACTCCGCTTGACCGTAACCTTTGCGGCCACTTCCCGTGGTGAAAGACCGCCACCCGCCCCGTGTGAAATCCGGCCGGTCCTCTCCCCGAGTTGCCGCCACCTCTCCGGTCCGGACAGTGAAGGATCATGAAGTTGCGCACCCTGGCCGCCGCCTCCTGGTCCGCCCTCGCGGTCCTGCTCGCGCACTTCCTGTCCTACCGCCTCGCCTACAGCGACCCCCATGCCCGTCTGCACGCCCTCGAAGGTTCCGGGCACAGCTGGTACGCATTGCTGCTCCCCGCCCTCGCCCTCTTCACCCTCTCCGCCCTCGCCGGCACGTACGTCTCGGCCAGGCGGATGGACCGTAGGTTCTCCGCCCTCGGGTTGTACGGACTCTCCGCCCTCGGGTTCCTCGCCATCGAGTTCATCGAGCGTTTCATGCACCTCGGCACCCTCGCCGGCGTCTGGCACAACGTGGCCTCCCCCGCCGGGGTGCTGCCGTTGGTCATCGCCCTGCTCCTCCTCCTCCCGATCATCCCGCTGTTCTGCATCGCGGCCCGCGCCCTTGCAGTCCTTGCCCGCCGCACTCCTCCCCGCCCGCAGGTCACCCCTGCCAGGTTCCAGCTTGTCTCCACTCGGTACGTCTCTCAGGTCTTCTCCGCCCTCGCCCCACCGCGGGGCCCTCCGTGCTCCTTGGCCCGCGTTCGCCTCGCTGCGCCGAGCTCTCCCAGGTTTTGATTCACCGTCTCGATCGGGTGCCTGGGTAGGCATCAGCGCCGCCGCAACTCGGTTTCCGGGCTGACGGGATCCTCGCTCCGCCCCCATGTCACAACCTGAACGGGTCCACACGACCCATCCACTCGATCGAGACATCTGCTCACTCAAACCCAATCCACAGGAGGATTACACATCATGAGCACCAAGCATTTCCTCGCCAAGACCGTTCTTGGCGCCCTGGCCGCATCAGCGGCCGTTCTCGCCTCGCTGACCCCGGTCTCCGCACATGCGACCGTTCAGCTCTACGGCTCGACCCCCACCGCCGGCGGGTACGGACACATGTTCCTTCGCATCCCCCACGGTTGCGAAGGTGGTCTGGCCACCGACACGATCAAGGTGCAGCTCCCAGCGGAGTTCTCCGCGGTGAAGCCGCAGGCCAAGTCCGGCTGGAACGTCGCGGTCACCAAGGCCACCGGCCAACCGACTGAGGTCGTCTGGTCCAACGGCTCCCTCGCTGATGCGAACTTCGATGACTTCGGCATCTCGGTGAAGTACCCGTCCACCGCCGGAACCTACGCCATCCCGACGGTGCAGTACTGCGGTACCTCCTCGGTCGCCTGGATCGAGGTTCCTGCCGCTGGACAGGACCCGCACTCCCTGGCCAAGCCCGCCCCGACGGTGCAAGTCGGCGAGGGTTCCTCAAGCCACGGTTCCGCCTCGGCATCGGTCTGGACCGGTGATGTCCTCGCCGAGAAATTCGGCAAGTCCTCGGTCCGCGTCGTCCTCGACGCCTCCGCCATCCACCGGTCGAAACTCGCCAAGGTCTCGGTCGTCTCTGACGGCAAGTCGACCACGCTCTTCACCGGACGCCTCGACTCCCGTGGCGACCTGGTCAAGACCGTGAAGGCGAAGACCTCGCGGTACCACATCATGACCGGCTCCACGATCGAGGTCTCCGTCGGTGGCAAGGTGATCGCCACCACCACCTACGGGTCCTCGAGCGAGGGCGCGGGCCACTAGTCCGTTCACGGTGGAAGCCGGCGGGGTCTCTAACTCCCCGCCGGCTTTTGCCGCCGGACTGCGCTACCGCCTCGTACTACGGAAACCCATCATGCTCTCTTCTGGTTTGTCCACCCGACCCCTCGCCACCGCGCTCCGCGTGGCGCTGTTGACCATCCTCCTGCTCACCGTCTCGCCCGCCTCCGCCTCTGCGCACGCCGACATCCTCTCCTCCTCCCCGACCCCCGGACAGGTGCTCACCGCCCCTCCGTCCGTGATCGAGTTGACCTTCAACGAGGACGTCTCCCCGCTCACCTCCGCCTTCGAGCTCCGCTCGTCTGCGGGCTTGGTTGAGTTCTCCCTCACCTCCCCCGCCCCCGACCGAGTGCAGTTGACCCCCACCGCTCCCCTCCCGGATGGCTCTTGGCTGTTGTTCTGGCAGGTCGAGTCCGCCGACGGTCACATCGTCTCCGGGACGCTCCGCTTCGTGGTCGGCTCCGCCTCCGCCGAACCCCCCACCTCACATCTCCGCCCCACCGGCGTGCTGCTCGACCGCTCGTTGGAGGCCTTGACCTGGTTCGCCGCCACCGCGACCGCGACCGCGATCTTTCTCCGCCGCACCAAGTTCCGCCTCCTCGCCGCCGCCGTGCTCGGGCTCTTCGCGCTGCTGCGCATGGCCTCCATGCTCGATCTCTACGCCGCCTCCGCCCCCGCCACCGGGGAGTTCCGTGCCACCGCCGCGCTGCTGCTTCTCGCCCTTCTCGCCCTCGCGCCCCTGCCCTCGATGCCCGTACATCTCACCCTCACCACTGGGCTCTTCGCCGCCCAGGGCCTCTTCTCCGGGCACCATCGTGCCACCCACTCCCTGCTGCTCTTCTTCGCCCAACCCCTGCACCTCGCCGCCGCGCTGCTCTGGTCCGCCGCCCTGCTCGCGATCCTGCTCGAGCCCTCCCTCGCCCCCCGTGCCTCCCGTCTCGCCACTGTTGCAGTTGCCATGCTGTTGCCTGCCATAGCCCTCCTCGCTTGCGTGATGCTCTCTCTCGCTGACCCCGGTCGCTGGGAGTGGACGGTGCTGTTCAAGATCCTGCTGACCGCCGCGGCCCTCCTGCTCGGCCTGGTGAACCACCGCGCCCTGCGCCGGCCGGGATCAGATCCTCGCCGGCTGCGTACCCGCACCGGCCTTGAGGTGGTCCTGCTCCTCCTCGTCGCCATCGCCACGGCCTCGATTGCCACCGCCACCCCCGCCCGCCCACTCGCTGCCGGACCCGCCGACCACAACGCAGTCGCCTCGAGCGTGTCCATCCCCCTGGTTTTTGATGATGGGACCACCGCTCGGTTGGAGCTCTCCGGCCTCGCCCCCGCCTCCCGTGCGAACGGCATGCTCTTTCTCGATCTGCCGCCTGGTTCCACGGTGGAGGGCCTGTCCTGGACGCTCTCGAACGAGTCCGCTGGCATCTCCGGTCTCTCCGGCCCGTTCCTGGCGATGGGCGATCATCATCATGCCTTCATGGACCTACCCGACTCGGGTCTGTACACGGTTGTCATCGCTGCAACCGTGGACACGTTCTCAGCCATCTCAGCGACAGCGACGTTCACCGTCCCTACCGACCAGGAGGTCACCTCATGATTACCCACAGAACCATCCGACCACGTTTCTCGCTGCTTTTTGCCCTCTCGGCCCTCCTCGCAGCCACCCTCGCCCCGGCCACTCCGGCCCTCGCTCATGCCTCGGTGCTCTCCGTGCAACCCACGAGCAACACCGTGCTCTCCCAGGCCCCGACCACCCTCAGCGTCTCCTTCAACGAACCGGTCTCGACCTCCGCGACCAAGGTACAGCTGCTGAACGGCACCGGTCGGGTGCTCCCCACCAGGTTCTCCACCCTCTCCGCCGGCTCGAGTTTCGCGCTCAAGCCCACCACCCGGCTCCTTCCCGGCGGTTACGCTCTGCGCTGGTCCGTCCTCTCCGCTGACGGCCATGTCGTGGTCGGTGCCTCCTCGTTCTGGGTCGGGCCCGTCCCCCGCCCCGGCACCGCGCTGACCGTCCCGCTTGTCGCCGGAGCAACGAGCTCGAAGGTGTCGCTTTCCTCGAACAAGCGTGGTCTGGTCTCCTTCACGCCCCCACCCGGTACCGCCCTGGTCGAGTTCCGCCATGCCAAGATCTCTGCCCCGCTCACCGCGACGCTCACCCCCTCCTCTGCCTCAGTCATCCTCCCGGTGGCCGGTTCATGGAATCTGACGCTCGTGGTGAAGAACTCCGAGTTCTCCGAGACCCGATTCCTCGGCACCTTCACGCTGCGCTGACCCCATCCGGGAGCTCAAAATTCTAGCATGAATGCCAGCAATTATCCCCCGCCGCGCCGCGAATCTCTCCTGGAAGCAGGGGTCAAACGGAGGATCCCCGCTCACCCCCAGACCATCCATGTCTACACCACCACCAAGGTCGCGACGCTGCAAGTCTCCCCCACCGTCACCACCGCCACCATCTCCGGCCTGACTCCGGGAGTCTCGTACAGATTCACTGTCTCAGCCACCAACAGCCTCGGTTCGAGCCCGGAGTCACTCTCCTCGAACTCGGTCCTGCCTAAGCGGTAGATAGAACCCTCAGCTACATCCCGCACCCCGCAGTGTGCGGCTCACCCCCTCCCCCAAAAAAAAACATTTCAGCTCGGTTCGCCACCTCGGTCGAACTCTCTCCTCGCTGCCCTCACCGCACTACCCTCTCTGGAAAATGGGCCGGGGTCCCACAAGATTGCTCCTGTGGGACCCCGCGAGGTGTCGTGTACTCAGACCTCGAGGATGCCGATGACGGCATCGCTCGGGACCTCGAACATGTGCTCGTTCTTCCCGTCTGTCACTGGGATGCCGGTTTCGGTGCACACACCGTAGGGATCATCTGTCACGTAGAGCTCGCGGCCGGCAGGGATGTCCTGCTCGAGCCATGGGCACTCGTTGCGGGTGATCACACGGATGGTGACGACGCGGAACGTCTCCAAGGTGATGCTCGGGTTGAGCTTTCTTGTGGGTGTCATGTTTCCTTCCTGTTGTACGGGCCAGTCCCGTACGAACGTTAGACCCCCTCCACCGTCAGCGCACCCCGCCTGAAAACCATCCACCGAACGGGGTAGGTTGCTACGGTTTCGCCACCAGCACCGCCGCATCTTGCTAAACACCTCACCTTCGCGACTGTTTTGGGGGTGAGACGCCTGCTGTTCGTACTGGTTGCCGCCTCGGCCCTGGCCACGGTTCTCTGGGTTCTCACCACCTCCCCCACCGATCCTGGCACGTATGCCGTGGAAAAACGCGACCTGGTCAGCATGGATGCCTGCACCGGGGATGAGAAGAAAAGTCAGGACCAGGTGGATTGCGTGGTCGACATCGCCATGGGTATCGGCACCCGCCAGGGCGTCGAACTAAAGCGTTGGCAGCAGGCCCTGGACACGATGGAGGAGTTCGTGATCGCACATGAGTTCCAGTACGGGCATGATCTCACCCATGACTTCTTCTTCGCCTCGAAGTTGGATTACTCCTTGATCCAGAGGTTGAACTTCGACCGCCGCGACATCGGTTTCGTCCACAGTTGGCAGGAATGGTTCCTCGGCCAGAAAGAGAACTACGGGAAGGTCCAAGAAGTGTACGAGAAGATCTGCAGGTCGGAACAGAACCTGGAACTCGCCGAGGACTGCTCGCATGGCCTCGGACATGTGGCCTACCGGCAGGATCTCGGCACGTTCGCGGACCGCATTCGTTTCTGCGACTCCCTGGCCGGTTTCGCGCACGATCCCGAGGCCGAGGTCGGTCAGTGCTATGCCGGGTTGCTCATGTCCCATGGTCCTCACGGGGAGGATCCCACCCTGACCAGCAACGAACGACCGAGCGGCCCGCTGCCCCGTCCGACCCGGGACGAAGCCGCCCAGCTGTGCAAGAACGCCACCCCCAAGGCCGCCGAACGCTGCTGGCCCTGGGTCGTGTGGTTCTACTACGACGAACCCGGTCTGCTCGAGAAGTACTTCAACGTCTGCGATGCAAGCGGCGCCGGCCGCTGGTGCGGTGAGGGCATCGCCCGCTACCTCTTCTTCTACCTGTACAGCACCTCCGATGACTTGTACGTTGACACCATGAACACCTGCCTGGACTTCCCCGGTGGGGACCAGACCAAGCTCGGTTGTGCCATTGAGGTGGTTCGCATCGACATCGAGGATTGGATGAGGAAGGGGAACCGCACGTACCGTGAGTTCGATTGCTCGGTCATCCGCGAGCACAACGGCATCTGTGCCCAGGCGGTGGAGATGGTATTCTCGACCCCCTGTGAGGTTGCCCAGGATGTTGAATGGATGGACGTCTGTATCCGCAACCGCAAGGCGAAGCATGTCGGTGTCTGATCGCTCCCGCCGCCTGGCCGCCCTGCTGCTTCCCGTGCTGGCACTGACCCTCCCCTCCTGTGCCCGCACCGCCCAGGATGAGTTATGGAGTCTGAATTTGTCCACACCGGGTCGCGACATGCTCTACGATTTGGCCACCTCCGCGGATGCGGTGTACGCCGTCGGCGAGCTCGCCTCCGACACCACCACCTCACCTGGCTGGTCGGGCAAGGTCGTGAAAGTCTCCCTCTCCGGTGAGATCCTCTGGACCCGAGACCTGCCAGGTGCAACCCCCGGCCTGGCCACTGCCGCCCTCGCCTATGAGTCCGGTGTGATCGCTGGCGGGATCACCGGGGAACCGGAACGACCGTGGTTCGCTCGCTCCGCGGTGCTCTCGAGGTTCTCCCCCGATGGGACCGTGCTGTGGTCGAAGTCCTTCTCCCGTCTCCGCCACTCGATCCTCTACGACCTGGCCCTGCACAACGGGAGGATTTACGCCACCCTCGGTTCCACCGACGGCTACAACGCCACCTCTACCGAACCTCCGTTCACCGGCCGGTCCTCGGTCTCCATCATCGAGCTCTCCCCCTCCGGCGAGATCCTCGCGGAACACGTGGTGGGTCGGGTCCTCTCTCAGGACTCAAGCTATGCCCTCGTCTCCGCCGGCGAGCACCTGGTCTATGTCGGCGACACCATCAACCCCACCACCGGTTCAGCCGACTCCGTGGTTGTCGCCTTCGACGCTGGGTTTGCTCCCGTGTGGCGTCTCGCCATCTCCGACACGGTGCTCGCCGGCGTCGGGACCGTTGCCGTCGGACCCGGACCCGATCCGGTCATCCACATCGGCGGGCACTTCCGCGAACGACTGACCATCGCCGGCAACTCGTTCCTCGGGTCCCCCGCCGTCCGACGCAACGGGTTCATCACCTCGATCACCGCTGACGGCACCGTGCTTGGCACCTCGGTGCTCCTCCCCGCCGAGGGAGGTGACTGGGCCTCGGTGTACGCGATCGCCCCGATTGGTCCCGCCACTGCCCTCGCGGTCGGTGAGTTCGTCTCCGCGGTCAAGATCGGCTCCCAGGTGCTCCACTCCGTCGGTGGTCTCGACTCGATGTTCTTCGTCCACTCACCCTCCGCCCTCTCGGCGCGATCCACCGGGACCCTCGCCCGCGACGCCGCCATGCGCATTGCCCTGCTCGATGACTGCACCGTCGTGCTCGTCTCCACGGCCGGTGGAGGTCAAAACGACCCAAACGGCGAAGACGTCGTGCTCTCCCGTCGCTCGGTGCGTGGTCTCTCCGGCTTCACCTGCACGTGAGTTCCTCGACGGGGCACATCCCTCGTCGTGCTCAACCCCTCCGGTCTGCTCTGACCGACTCGACGGTGCCGCGCAGCGGTAGGTACCGCCAGCCGGGCAGTACCCCACACGGCTCTGGGACCGGACCGATGAGTGGGTCGATGCATGCCGTTTGGATCGGGTCGCACGCAACATACCGCCACGGCAGACCCTCCCCCAAGATGGGATCAACCTCATGCACGAGCCATCCACAGGTCTCTGCACCCCCCGTGGTCTCACACACGACATGGCATGCATCCCGCCCGCCGGACCACACCGCATCGAGGACACTATGGGGGTCGACGCCGACCTGGATCAGGGCTCTGTCTAGGCTCTCCATCCAAGATGACGGTGCGGACCGCCCCCGGCTCCCCACTCCGCTCACCCTCCTCGGCTCAGGCCCGGTTGTTCCCAGTACTCACTGCCGTAATCGATGAGCAGTTCCTCCCCCCGCCTGATGGGTTTCGTGACCATGAGGCGGTAGGTCCCCGCCTGGTCGTTGATCTCGATCTCGACGTTCGGTTCCTCGGTGTGGTTGCACAAGCTGGCAACCCCCAAGACCAGGCAACGCCGTGTCGCATCGTACTCGAAGGCGTACCGATCGATGAGTCCCCCCTGACCCCCGTCCTCCTCCCCGAAGGGGACAACGAATCCCCGGTCCACGACACTGCCTCGTTGGATGGTCCTGGTGGCAAACACCCCCCTTCCGTGAATCTGCGACCTCGCTACCTTGATCATCTGCTAACCTGTCCTTGCCGATGGATCAGACCATCGATACCTAGAACGTGTCTCCTACCCCCTCCCGCCGCACACCCGGGCACGGTGCCGCTCAGGTGGAGCTCTGCCGCCTCAACTCGAGCTGGACCTCGAGCTCCGCGCTCTCCTTCACGATGACCCCGGGCTGGGAGGGGTTGCTGATCCCCCAGTCGGCAAATGCCGCGGTGGTCCGGGCCACGATGGAGATCACCCCACCCTCGAGCCGCGCCTCGTATGCAAAGACGGTCTCCCGCCGCCGCCCGCGCATCTCGAGCTCCCCCACGAGCTCCCCGCGCAGCACCCCGTCTCTCCCCCGCAGTGTGAGATCCACTGGCTGTGTCAGGGTGAACCTCGCCTCCGGCCAGGTCTCGGTCTCCATGATCCGTCCGCGAAACGCCGAGTCCCGCTGCGGGTTATCGGTGCGCAATCCCGCCAGCTCCACGACGAACTCCCCCGCAAAAACCTCTCGTTCCGTAGCGGCCATCCAACCCTCCCCCACCGGCCCGCGCCCCACCACCTCGACGGTCCTCCCCATCAGCTGCTTCTCGACCCGGTACCCGGCCTGCGATGCGGGAGATACCGTCCACCTCCCCGCGACCTCCCCCGTTACCCTCCCCCCGGTCCCGTTCTCGATGCTGAACCGGTCCGGCCCGGACCGGAACAGGGTGCTGACCCAGACCCCACCGCCGATCATCCCGGCGCCAAGCAGCCCGCCAAGGAGCATGCCGGTTAGCCTCCCGACGCGGCCTCGTCCGCTGCGATCCATGGATCCTACGGTGCTCTCTTCCCCGCGTTCTTGCCGTGCTCCTCTAGGCTCGACTCAGGGCTCGGTGCAGGTCGGTCGCCAGCACCCAGGGCTCCTCGAGCCCGATCGAGAGCCGGAGCAGTCCCTCCGGTACCACGAGCTTGCTGTCGTTGTTGGCTGCATGTGTCATGCTGTACGGGTGCTCGATGAGCGACTCCACCGCCCCGAGTGATTCGGCCAGGGCGAAGACCTCGGTGCTCATCGCTACCCGCTTGGCCGCCTCCGCCCCGCCCCGCACCTCGATCGAGATCATGCCACCGAAGCCGGACATCTGCCGTGCCGCCACCGCATGGTCCTCATGGCTGACAAGACCCGGGTAATGGACTCGCTCGACCTGTTCGTGGTTCGCGAGCATGGCCGCGAGCTTCCCCGCCGTGCTGCTCTGGCGTTCCACGCGGACCCCGAGGGTGCGCAGTCCCCGCAGGACCAAGAAGGAATCAAACGGCCCCGGAACCGCCCCGACGGCTTTCTGGGTGAAGACGAACTCACTCGCCAGGTCGTCTCTGCGGGTCACCAGGGCCCCGGCGATCACATCGCTGTGCCCACCGAGGTACTTCGTGGCTGAGTGCACGACGACATCGGCCCCCAGGTCCAGCGGCCGCTGCAGGTGTGGAGTGGCGAACGTGTTGTCCACGACCAGTACCGCCCCGCGTCCCCGGGTGATCGCCGCCAGGGCCGAGATGTCCGCGACTTGCATCCTCGGGTTCGACGGCGTCTCGAGCATGATCATCTTGACCGTCTCGTCCCATCCCGCCTCGACCGCAGACGGGTCGCGCAGGTTCACGATCCTCGTCTGGATGCCGTGCTTCTTCCAGACCTTGTCGAGCAGCCGCCAGGTGCCACCGTAGGCATCCTCCCCGATGAGCACGCTCTCTCCCGGATTGAGTAGGCGCAGCACCGCATCGATTGCGGCGAGTCCGGATGAGAACGCCATGGCCCGCCCCCCGCCCTCGGCCCGTCCGAGGGCATCCTCGAGTGCTTTTCGGGTCGGGTTCTGGCTCCGCGCATAGGCGAACTCCCCGTACTGGCCTGGCTCGCGCAGGGTGTACGTGGTCGAGACCTCGATCCCGGTCGCCACCGCCCCGATCTCCCCGGCCCGCACACCGCTGTGCACGTACTCTGTCTGGCGTCGGCCCGGCTCGGGTGCCAAGAACACCAAGTGCTCCTCACCCGAGTCACCGGTGAACGACCCCACCTCGCACCACTGCTCCGCCCGCAACACCCACACCGCATCCGACCGCACCCCAGTGACCGCAACCGGCTGCCGGCCGGTCTCCCATGCCTCAACTGCCGCTGCCCGCAGCAACTGCCTCCCGATTCCTCTCCGCCGCAATCCAGGCTTGACGGCCAACCAACTCAGCTCAAGACACGTGCCCACAGCGACCGAGGCCATCTCGAGCACGTTCACGACGGGTTCCGCCTGCACCACCCCGGACCCCGACTGGATGTACCCGGCAATCTCGCCATCCACCTCCGCCACGAGCCGCACCGCCACCTCCCCGGCCTCGCTGGATCCCACAGGGTGCAGGGCATCCTCGTTTCCGTCGGTGTTCAGTCCTGCGCGTAACGCATCACGGTCAGAGTCTCGGTAGGGTCGTATCTGCATGCCTGTGACGGTGCATCAAACCCCTCGCCGCACACCCAACCCAATAACGGCCGTCGTTTCCCCGGCTCCCGCATGGGTCCCGGTCCGAAAAACCCGCAGGATTCCGTCCTGCGGGTTTTTGTACTTCTCTCTAGATGTTTGCGGCTCAGCTGATGATCTTTGCCACGCGACCGGCCCCCACCGTGCGTCCACCCTCACGGATGGCGAAGCGGAGTCCCTCGTTCATCGCGATCGGCTTGCCGAGTTCCACCGTCATCGAGATGTTGTCTCCTGGCATCACCATCTCGGTACCCTGCGGCAGCTCGATGGTTCCGGTCACGTCCGTGGTGCGGAAGAAGAACTGCGGTCGGTAGTTGTTGAAGAACGGCTTGTGCCGGCCACCCTCCTCCTTCTTGAGGACATAGACCTGCCCCTCGAACTTGGTGTGTGGGGTGATCGATCCCGGGGCGCACAGTACCTGACCACGCTCGACATCCTCCTTCTTCGTGCCGCGCAAGAGGGCGCCGATGTTGTCCCCTGCCTGACCCTCGTCAAGCAGCTTGCGGAACATCTCCACGCCCGTGCAGGTCGTCTTCTGGGTGTCGCGCAGACCCACGATCTCGATCTCATCTCCGGTGTGGACCTTGCCCTGCTCCACCTTGCCGGTCACGACCGTGCCCCGGCCCGTGATCGTGAACACGTCCTCGATCGGCATCAAGAACGGCTTGTCGAGCTCGCGCTTCGGTTCCGGGATGTGCTCGTCGCAAGCCGCCATGAGCTCCATGATCTGGTCCTGCCACTTCGCATCCCCCTCGAGGGCCTTGAGTGCCGAGACCCGCACCACGGGGCAGTCCCTGCCCGGGAACTCATAGGCCTCGAGCAGGTCGCGGACCTCCTCCTCGACCAAAAGGAGCATCTCCTCATCCTCGACCATGTCGGCCTTGTTCAGTGCGACGACGATGTACGGCACTCCCACCTGACGGGCGAGCAGCACGTGTTCGCGGGTCTGCGGCATCGGGCCGTCCGTGGCCGCGACCACGAGGATCGCACCGTCCACCTGGGCGGCTCCGGTGATCATGTTCTTGATGTAGTCAGCATGGCCCGGCATGTCGACGTGTGCGTAGTGGCGCTTCGCGGTCTCGTACTCGATGTGCGCGATCGAGATCGTGATGCCGCGGGCCTTCTCCTCCGGGGCCTTGTCGATCTGATCAAACGGCGTGAACTGGGCCAGGCCCTTGTCGGCGAGCGTCTTGGAGATCGCTGCGGTCAAGGTGGTCTTGCCGTGGTCGATGTGCCCCATCGTGCCGATGTTGACATGCGGTTTGGTGCGTTCGAACTTCGTCTTGCTCATGGTTGTTGTCTCCCGTTGTGATGGATCTTTGCGGCTCCGCGCGGTCTGCCGGAACCGTCCCCTGTATCGTGCCACCCCCGGCTTTCGCCACACACCCGGTATGTAGGACACATTCCCGCCTGTCCCGACGGTAGGATCCATGGCACACGGGCATTCTCACGCGCATGCCCCCACGGGTTTCTCTGTCCCGCGCTGGCTGCATGCGACCTTCCTCCTCCTCGCCGCCCTCACCCTCGCCGCCCTGGTGGCCACCTGGCCCACCTCGGAACTGCCATCCGCTCCGGCCGCGTACGAACAGGTCCCGGCCCGGATCTCCCGTTCCCAGGCCTCCCCGTGCGGGGTCAACGAGTGTGTGACGGTCCTCGCTCAGGTCCCCTCCGGCGCCGAAATCTCCCTGGGACAGGTCTCGGCCCGCTCCCCGCTCGGCCGCCTCTCCCCGGGCACCGCCGTCGTGTTGGGATTCGAGGACTCGACGAACTCGTATGTCTACCTCGATCTCGACCGCCGACCCCAGCTGCTGCTGCTCACCGGTCTCTTCTGTCTCGCCGTGTTGCTCTTCGCCCGTCTCCGCGGCCTGCGTTCCCTGCTCGCTCTTTCCGTCTCCGCCACCCTCTTGTTCTTCTACACCGCCCCCGCCCTCATCTCAGGCAGTTCACCGGTGCTGGTCTCCCTGATCACGGCAGCCACCGTCATCCTGGTATCCACCACCCTCACTCACGGATTTTCAGCCCCGAGCCAGGTTGCGAGCATCGCGATGCTGCTCGCCCTCATCTCGACCTGGGCCCTGACCGCCCTCGTCCTGCCGATCTTCTCCTTCACCGGTGCCCTCTCCGAGGACGTCTACCTGGTCCGCTCCCTGCTCCCCGGCATCGACCTGCCCGGCCTGGTTTTCGGGAGCATTCTCATCGGCTTCGTCGGGGCCCTTGATGACGTGGTCCTCACCCAGGTCGCTGCCGTCTCCGAACTCACCGGCACCGCTCCCCGCCGAGCCGTCTTCGCCGCCGCGATGCGCATCGGCCGCACCCATGTCTCGGCCTCCGTGAACACGCTCACCATGGCATACCTCTCGGCCTCCATGCCCCTGTTGCTCTTCTTCGCCCTCTCCTCGGCCTCCCCAGGTCTGTTGCTCTCCGGAGAGGTCCTCGCCGTTGAGGTGGTCAGGATGTTCATCGGCACTTTGGGTTTGATGGTCTCCGTCCCGCTCGCCACAGCCCTGGCAACCTTCGCCACTCAATCCCGAGTCGGGATCGAACCGGCGAACTGATGGGCCAACCCGGCCCCGCTCACCTCGGTTTTCAGCAGTAGATGGCCTTGCCGGCCGGTCGGGACACGCGCCGCGCCGCACCGCACTCCTCGGCGTACACCGAACCGTTGTTCGCGATGTGTACCCCGCTTTTCTCCCATGCCTCAGCCAGGGCGAGGCTCACCCCGGCCCGCTTCGCGCGTTCCTCGAGCGGGAGGAGTTCGCCATTTTGAAGTCCCGTCCTGGCCCCGACGCTTGTCTGGGTCTCGATCCGCACCCCGCTCGTCTCCCCGGTCGCGTCCTGGTTCTGGGCGCACCCGATCAACATCAAAGTAGCCCCACCCACCAACATTCTCGAAACAGCTCTCCTCATGTCCAATATTATGCCGCCTCCCCTTCGGATGGCAACACAGGTCTTCCCTGCCGTACATCCCCTCTCCATGCTGGTGGACTCTTCACCCCGGCCTCGAACGGTTTAATCCATGTCCCGCCGTACCATCACCGTATCCACCGCCGTCACCCTCGCTGCCTTCGTTCTTGCGACGTTGTTCTCCAAGAGGAAGCGCTCCAAGCGCACAGAGAACCCCACGGTCGACCCCTCCGTCTGATCCCACCGTCCCCACACGGCAAAGAATCCCTCAGCGCAACTGATACAGCTCCAGTACCGCCGCCCATCGAGAGCTCAGGTAGGTCTCCGTCCCGCTCTCCCGCTGACCGGAGGACACCACCATCTCAAGCAGGTACTTTGAGTGCAAGAAGGCATCGACGATGGGCTTGGTGTGTGCCAGCCAGTCTTGGTTGTGTGATAACTCAAACCGCGCCCCGGTGCCCGATGCCACGATGTCGTGGTACCACGGATGGAGCTCCACTCCCTCGGGGCACAACTTCCCCAGTCCCTCTGCGATTCGTGTTGTGTGCTCCTGGAGCATGTACACCTTGAAACTATGGTGCCAGAACCGGTAGATGAGGTCATCATACACCCACTCACCGCTCACCTCGTTCAAAAGCTGCTCGAGTCCCTCGAGGTTCGCCTTGATGTTCGCCAGCAGCTCATCCACTTTCTCCTGCCATCCAGGCATTCCTGCAGTCAAGCTCATGGTGTAGACGGTGCCTGTTCGCAACCAGGAGACACAGGCGTTCTCCCCCGGTGCTCCCGATTCCCTCGGTACAAGGTGTGGGTTCCACCGCGACCGCGGACGATACGAACGGTGATTGCTGAAGAAACCATCCCCCGCCCCACCCGTCTGGCCCTCCTCGCCTTCATGGCCATCACCGTAGGGCTCCCCGTGTTCGGTCTCTCCATCGTCGTCCTGTTGTGGCGTCCCCCCACCACCGTTGAGATCGCGGTCTCGCTCTTGATGTACTCCCTTGCCGGCCTGGGCATCTCGATGGGCTGGCATCGGCTCTTCACCCATCGCGGTTTCGAGTGCTCACTCGCTCTGCGTGTTCTGCTCGCCATCGCCGGTTCCATGGCTTTTGAAGGATCCCTCGCGAGTTGGGTCGCGAACCACCGCATGCATCACGCCCACACCGACCGCCCCGGCGACCCGCACAGTCCATGGATATCATCCTCCAAGACCCGAGGCTTCCTCCATGCGCACATGGGCTGGTTGCTCACCCCCGGCGCCCCGGTCGAAAAGTTCGCCCGTGACATCAGCACGAACCGCGCCCTCGCCATGGTCTCCAGGTTCTGGTGGGTCGCCGCCCTCACCGGGCTGCTCATCCCCGCTCTTGTTGCCGGCCTCCTCGCCGGCCTCGATGCGTTCTGGGGAATGCTGGCCTTCGCCGGGCTGCTCCGGGTCGTGTTGTTCCACCACGTGACCTGGTCGGTGAACTCGATCTGTCATCTCTCGGGGTCTCGGAGGTTTGAGACCCAGGACCACTCCGGCAATGTCGCCTGGCTTGCGTTGTTCAGTTTTGGGGAGAGTTGGCACAACAACCACCACGCCCATCCCCGCTCCGCCCGCCACGGTGTGGTCCGTGGCCAGCTCGATCCCACCGCCGCCTTGTTGCGCCTCCTCGAGATCCTCCGCCTGGTCCGCTCAGTCGCCTGGCCCACCCGTCTGCAACGCTGAACCTCAGCGTCGCAACCTCCGCTTCAACCCCCCACCGACCCGCGCCGCTCGCTGCCTGGAGGCCTTCAGTAACGAGCCCGCCCAGGCGAACTCCGTCCCGAGCACCGAGAATCCCGCGATCAGCAACGGGATGGTGAACGGTCCAGGCAGGACCACGAGCAGCACCCCGAGCCCGATCAGGCTTCCGCCGATGATGAGCACGATGGTCTTGCGCACCACTCCCGGCGTACTCGCCCAGCGCTCCGCCCACCTAAGCTTTCCCCCCTCAAAGCCTCCCTGTGGTTGGTTCCCCGGTTCTGACATAGACCACCCCACCATCAGCGCCGCTTTGGACAGGCCCCATCCACCAGGTGCCGTCTCGACCGGATGCACCCGTACTCCACCATCCGCTCCTGTATCTTGGCCACGTGCCGCCGGTCCCCGGGCACCCTCACGTACGACCGCCTCACGACGCTCCCCAGCAGTCTGCCGATTCCGTACGCGATGTCGGAGAGTTCGTCACGTGAGGGTTCCGCGATGAACTCCCCGAGTTCGGAGATGATGTCCGCCATGGCCTGCCGGGGCCCCAGCCGTTGGTGGCACCCGCACCACTGGATCTCATTGCGTCCGCTCATGGGGCTAAACCGTCGCCCGACACCACCGCTTGCGCAACCTCGCCCCGCCTAGGAGCGACCCAGCACGACCGCACCGGCGATGCGGTCATGCAATGCCCGGCGCTGCGGGTCGAACCAGGCAATGAAGTACCCGAAAAATGGTATGAACTGGGCCACCGGAGCAACCGCCCCCGCCGGGGCCATCCAGCCCAGCCCGAGCCACCGTCCAAACGACCGACCGTACCCGAGCCGACCCCCACTGCGACCATCCACCACCTCGATGCCGACGAGCAGCTTGCCGATTGTGCCTCCGAACCGTCCGGTCATCACCGTCTCATAGCACCCCCCGATCCCCCACCCGACCAGGATCGAGAGGAGCACTACTCCACCATCTTGCTGCACGAGCTCGAGCATCCCAGCCAGATCGCTCTCCCCGTTTAGGATCACCGTGAAGATCTCCACCAGGTTTTCCCAGGCCAATCCCAGCAACACGGCGAACTGCACCCCTGCCTGGATGAAGACATCGATCGAATGGGCCGCGACTCGCTCGTACAGCGAGGCGACGCGCCGCCCCTCCCAACTCGGCTTTTCAGGTAGGAACATGTCTTGGTATGGTCCGCACCAAGGGAGTTTGGCCCGTTGCCGGTTTGACAGAGTCTCACCTCACCTACACGGTCCCTGACATGTCCTCAGCACCCGGGTGGTACGAAGATCCGACCGATTCACGGCTGCTGCGCTGGTGGACGGGTACCGACTGGACCGGGCACGTGCATGACCCGCGCACGGCCAGTGTGCTCCCTGACCCGTTCTACATCCCCCCGGTCCCCCCGCCGGCCCGCGCCGCGCCGCGCCGCGCGGTCCGCACGCTCAGGAACCTCACCTCCGCCTCCACCGCCCTGCTCGGAATCCTGCTGTTTGGTTTCGCTGTCAGCATCAATCTCCCCCTCTCCGGTGGTTTGTGGAGTACCCTGACCCGCCCGGAGGGGAACATGATCACCGCCGAGACCTGCATGTTGCTGGGAGAGCGTCTCAGCGGTGCCGCCCCAGACTCCATTGCGTACGCCTCAGCCTCAACCGAGTCCGCCCCGCTCTCCATTGCTCTGTACGAGGATTTCCTCGGTGTTTCCGGTGTGTTTCTCAACCCCGGGTGCACGGTGGACTTCCTCGTTGGCCCCGATATCTACAACGCCCGGGTCTTTCTCGGTAAGTGGGATTCCACGGTCTCGGTACGCGATTCCCTGGAATCGAGAAAGGGTGGTTCAATGCTCACCCCCACAGGGAGCTCATCAGTGATCGGCCTCTCCGCCCCTGCCGGTCTCGAGACCTACCTGTTCGAGTTCAAACCCGAGAACGATCCCACCGGTGATTACCAGCTGATCTACATCCTGTACCCATCTGGCACCATAGCGGTGTACGAGCCATGGTACTCCGGTTCCCCGGACTCCTTCGATCTCGATGTCTGGGCCATCGCCCCGCTCTTTGAGTGATCCCTCCCTGCATCACCGCCCCCGCCAGACACTTGTCCTGGCATGTCCTCGTACGATCCGCACCCGGGCTGGTTCGCTGATACCACCAACCCCGGCTTGCTGCGTTGGTGGTCAGGTACTGCCTGGACGAATGTCACCGCCCAAGTCTCCCCCAATCAACCACCCCCGCCTGGTTGGTATGAGTACCCCGGCGCCCCGGGCAATCGGTTGTGGTGGAACGGGTTCGGCTGGACCAGGTACGTACAGGCCTCCGCCGTCCTCGATCCGAACGGGACACCACCCGGTGTGCTCTCCGCTGCCCCGCTGCCCGAACCACCGGATCATACTGCACCCTCTGAACGTTAGCGGCCTCGTCGCACCCGCACCATCTCGAGTGCATGCACCCCGTCTCGGTAATAGTTGAGCACTCGTCTCCGCCTCACGAATCCCCGCCTCCGGTAGAGCTCGACTGCCCGTTCGTTCTCTTCGCGCACGTGCAGGACCAACCGTTGCATCCCCCGCCGCCACAGACTGGCGCAGACCCGGTCGAGCATCCGCGCCCCGATTCTCTCGCCCCGCCATCCCCTCCGCACCGCCAGGGCCCGGATGTAACCGGTACTGCCCCGCCACTCGGCAAATGCGTACCCGATGAGCTCCCCATCCCCCTCCGCGCAGACATACACACGATTCGCCTTCGCGTAATCCTCCTCGTACTCCGCCAGGCTCCAGGCCCCCTCGATCTTGAAGATCTGCCGCTCCAGCCTCGCGATCCCTCGCAGGTCCTCGGCCCGCACTGCCCGCAGCTTGGTCTCGCTGTTCACCACCACGCCAACCGTCTCGGCTCCTCACCTCACCGCATTCTCGGGTAATCGGTTCAGGCCAGCTTTTTTGGCTGCCGACGGAGCTTCTCGATCACCCGCTGGACCCATCGCCGTCGGTTGACCAAGATGGCCCGTTCCGGCACCTGCACCACCCTGTTCACGATCTCCGCCCCCCGCGGCCTGGTCCGTGCGGACCCGAAAATGTTGTCCAGGTCCTCCCCATGCAAGGTTCCCCGCTCCAGGAGCGCTGCCGCGGTCTTCTCGAGCAGCTCCATGTTCCACCGCAGGGTCTCCCGCGCGGTCTCCATCGCCTCGCTCAGCAACGCCTCCACCGCATCCGCCGTGGCTGCGTCATACGGATCAAACGCCCCCGCTGTCCGTGCCGTCAATCCTCGTTCGGTCATGCCGAACTGTCTAACCATCGCATTCGCCAACTCCGTCGCCGCCGCAAGATCGGCCTGCGCTCCCTGGGTGCACTCCCCGCCCAGGTGCAGCTCCTCAGCCGCCCTCCCTCCGAGCGCCACCGCCAGTCTGGCCTTGGCAGCCCCCGTGGTCATGAACAGATTATCACTCCCCTCCATCCAAGTCACCCCGCCAGCTGCCCCTCGTGGTACGATGGAGACTGCTGCTGGGTTGGATGCCTCCGGCAGGACCCGGGCCATGACGGTGTGCCCTGCCTCGTGCCAGGCGGTGATCCGTCGATCCTGGTCCGTGACGTAGGCCGAGCTGCGCGCCCTGCCCATCGAGATGTTGGCCACCGCCTTCTCGAAGCACTCGGTATCGATGCTCTCCCGTCGAGCCCTGGCTGCCTCGAGTGCGGCCTCGTTGACGAGCGCCGCGAGATCCGCTCCGCTCATGCCCGGTGTGCGCCGTGCGATCCCCGCCAGGTCCACGTCTGCCGTCAACGGTTTCCCGGCCGCATGGACGCGCAGGATGTGTTCTCGCCCCACCCGGTCCGGCGCCGGCACCGAGATCTTCTTCTCCAGTCTCCCCGGCCTGGTCAGGGCCGGGTCGAGGACATCTGGCCGGTTCGTCGCCGCGATGGTGAACACCCCGCTCTCGGTGAACCCGTCAAGCTCGTTCAACAGCGCAATCAGGGTGTGCTCCTGTTCCTCATTCGACCCGGTTGCCGTGGGCGAGTTGCTCCGCTTCTTCCCGATCGCATCGATCTCGTCGATGAACACGATTGCCCGGCCCACCTCCTTGGCCTTGGCATACAGTTCTCTGATGCGTTTGGCTCCCGCCCCGACGTACAGCTCCACGAAATCCGACCCGGCATGGTGGAAGAACGAGACCCCCGCCTCCCCCGCAACAGCCCGGGCGAGAAGGGTCTTGCCGGTCCCAGGCGGCCCGATGAGCACCGCCCCTCGCGGCAGCTTCGCCCCGAGTTTCTCGAACCGCTCCGGGTTGTTCAAGAACTCCACGACCTCGGCCAGTTCCTCCACCGCCTCGGTGCACCCCGCCACATCACTGAACCTGGTCTTCGGCGCGGTCTTCTCGTTCACCTCATGTTCCTTGGCAGCCTCCCGTTCCTTCCGGTCCGCGATGCGACCCCTCCAGAGGTACAGCAGGAATCCCGCCAGCAGCACGCCACCGATGATCAGCGGCATCTGGTACCCATCACCTCCCCCCATCGCAACCATCGCGCCGCGCGGCCCATGGGTTAGGTTCTGCATACCGTACTACGGTCCAATTCTGCCCTACGGGGCAAGGAGCCTTGACGCCGATGTTCAGCCAGCTTGGCAGGCACCGAGCAGCACCTTGGCACCCTCGGTCCCAAAGCGGATGCAGGCGGCCTGCTCCTGGACCCTGATCTCGATGCGGTTCCCATCGACGAATCCATCCCCGTCCGCATCGGGGGCCAGGACGGTGCTCAACGCGTCATACGAGGGGAGGATCTTCTCCGCCTCCCCGACGGGAATCCTCCCGCCCTCCACCGTCTTGCCCTCGAGTTGTGCCGCGATGGCCTCCCCGGCCGCGAGCACCGCGGTCTTCGAGGCGAGTTTCCCGGCATCATCCAAGATGGCGTTCATGTTCTCACTGCTGCAGCCCATCAAGACCACACAGATGCTCAGTACGGCACCCATCTGGAGCCAGGTGTTTCTACGAGGAATCATGGAATCAGACCGTGCGCGCCCACCCGCTGAGCGCTACACCTAGGCATCGCTCATTCCTGATGGGGCTCGACGTATCTGAACCCCCACGGGCCCCACCCGAATCCGTACCGGTCCACCCCGTACCGGTAGATGGCGAGCGCGGCCTCCAGGTTCACCCGTGGGTCAAAGAGATCCCCGGCCTTCACCAAGATGCCCCTCTCCCGCAACCACTTGGTCCAAGACCCATTGATCTGGGCCAGACCCCGCGAACCTCCGTTCGGATCCTCACGGTTGTGCACCGCCTCGAGGCAGCGAGATTCACGGTGCAAGATGACATCGAGGTCCCTCAGTACCATCTCCTCCCACCCGACCTCCCGAGCCAGTTCCCACCACTGCGGGCAGAGAGCGGCCTCAGGGACGGCGAGTTTCTGGACTGGCTGCTCCCCCCTCTCCAGCTCCCGAAGTGGGGGTATGTCCACCGACACGATCCGCGGCATCCGGGGGGCCTCCCCGCCAGCTCCCGGCCGCACCACGCTCGAAGGGGGATCTGTACGGACCCCGGACTCCGCGGGTTCAAGCACCGCGGTACCAGTCGCCACGACCCCCTCCCCGCCCTCCACCAACCTGGCCGAGACGATTGAGGCCTGCAGCATGACCGGCACCAGACACAACGCAGCTACCCTGAGAATGCGTTTTTGTTGCATGTCGGTTACGGTGACCCACCCCCCGACCTCGGCACTCCCAAAACCCCCATTTTTCCGGTATTTTTACTGTTTTATGGGGGATTCTCTGGTGCGGTTCTTCCCAAATCCCACTCTCTGCGGACCCCCAACCACCCAAAGCGCCCCTTCCTCCGGCCCATCCAGTGATTCCGCACCTCAGGCTCAGCGGGTTGTAGGTGTGTCTGCATCACTGCCCCTGGGCCCTGGGCGGGCGTATCCTACCCGTTTCCCCGCAAAGAGCCTCCCCACGCCCCGCCCCGCGCCCATGGTCATCGGTGTGTCGAGCATCCTCACCCCGTCCCCCACCCAGGTGAGGCCCCCGCGATCCCCAGGGTCCCCCATCTCCCTGCACCCCGTCTCCCAAACCCCCACCCGATTCGCACTCATCGCGGCCTTCCTCCTCATCGTCCTCGCCCGGGGTGTGGTGAACAGGATCGGGGTTTCCTACGGTCTTCGCACCGGCTCCTCCGCTGCCGCCCTCGCGTTCTGGCCGTTTCTCGCCGCCACCGTGCTGCTCGCCCCCTTCGCTTTCTCCGCCGATCGCCCCCGTGGCACCACCTGGCGCCTCCTTGCCGTGAAAGGAGCCGTCTCGGTCGGTCTCTGTCAGGCGCTCTTCGTGCTCTCCCAGCAATGGGGGAGTGCGACCTTTGCCTCCATCGCCTCCGCCCTCGTGCCGGTTCTCGCCGCATTGTTGGTCTCAAGAACCGAGCCCCTCTCGCGTCGTACCGCCCTCGGTGGTGGTCTCGCTCTCACCGGCGCCGTTGTCTTCGCCCTGGCCCGCTCCGGCACCTCCGGCGGTTCTCGCCCGCTCCTCGCCGTCCTCGCCGCCACCGCGGCCCTGCTCACCGCAGCCTGGTTCTATCTCCACAACCGCCAGGGGCACAGCTCCCCCGCCCCCACCCTCTCCCTCGCCCTGTCTCGGGTCTGGCCTCAGCTCCTCGCCTCCACCCTCGTCCTCGGTCTGTTCGGGTCCTTCACCGGCACCTCGCACACCACGGCCTCGCTGTGGTGGCTGCACGTCCTCGTCGGCCTCATCGGGTACGCCGCCCCGCTCGTGGTGACCGTATGGTTGCTCCCCCGTACCAGCGTCGCTCTCGCCACGAGCACGAACTACGCCGCCATCCCCCTCACGGCCCTCGCCAGCATGATGCTACTCGGGGCGCACTTCACCCTCATCGGCTGGATCGCTCTCGCCGTGGTGCTCACCGGGCTGGTGGTCTCCCTCACCTCTCCAAAACCCCGCCCCCTTCTCGACCCGTTCCCGCAGTACCTGGAACACCCCCCAGTTCCCGCCCAGGCACCCTCCCCCGCCTGAGCCCGCCTTCGACCCCCACCCTGCCCCGGATCAGGTCTCACCCACCCGTCATCTGATTGTTTTCGGCATATCCACGGCCACGGTTCTGCCCAACAGTTCCCACCGGGAACGTCCCCTACAAGCAAGGAAACAACACAACCATGGCTACTCAAGCCCCAACAACCAACAAGCACAAGAAGGTGCTCGTCTGGGCCGCAGGCATCATCGCCGTCATCGCACTTCTCGGTGCGGTCGCATGGCGTTTTGGTGAACTCTGGTTCCGGACGGGTCTGGTGAATCTCCTCAAGGCGACCACTCCCTTCTGGCTTCTCTTCGGCTGGCCGATCCTCATCCCCCTGGCCCTCGCGGCCGCTGGGATGGGGTACGCCCTCAGCGGAAAAGTCTGGGATCGTACGACTCAGAAGTACGTGTCCCCGAATCGTCGGTTCATGCTCCCCTCGATCATCCTCGGCTCCTTTGCCCTGGTGAACCTGGTGACGCCCGCCGTCGGTTTGTTTGGTTCGCAGACATGGCGCAACGGTCATGAGTCTCGCCGACTCATTCTCCCCGTCGTCTCCGTCTCGGATCAAGCCCACCCCGAATACCAGACCCGCCCGAACTCGGTGCAGGCCAACCGCATCATGAACGAACTGCTCAGCGACATCTCGATCTCATCGACGACGCCCGCTCAGTACTCGCTCTCCAACGGTTCGCCCGCCTGGTGCGTCGGTGGTATGGGACGTTCGGACTTCTGGGGCCGCAAGTACACGACCCGCGTCGTGTGCATCGACACCGAAGGAACCCTGACGAGAGCGGTCTTCACCGGCCGTGTTCCCGCCATCGACGGCAACTTCTCGACGAACCTCTCGAAGGTCATCGCCGAGACCCGCCCGGGTACGTCTGTCGACGAAGAGGATGTCCGGTTCATGATCAAGGACGGTGCGCCGTTCATGGTCGTCTCCGGTACTTCTCGAAGCGGCGGGATGCACCCGATCACCGTCCCGGCAGGTGTCTTCGTGTTCGATTCCACCGGCAAGGTGACCTACGACGCGAACGCAACAGCTGGTGAGTACGGCATCGCGGTCCTGCCCTACAAGGTGGCCCGCTCTGTCCGCAACTCGTTGAACTCGCGTGCTGGGTACTACTGCGAACGCAATCCCAACAAGGAGAAGTGTTTGAAGCTCAATACCCCGTACGAGACGACCAACATGGTGAACGGCGAGGATGCCGCTGGTGATGTGAACTCGGAGAACTTCTCCGAGTTCGTCCTGTACCGGGCCGATGGCTCGATCGGGATGGTCACCCCCCTGACCAACTACGGAAAGGGGCGCAACATCACTGCGTACCTCGACGTCGACGCCGACAGCGTCACGGCGGGCGAGCTGCCCAAGGCCGTCTTGTACGAGAAGGTGAACGAGGTCTCCCACCGCGTGGTGGTCCAGACCCTGACACCGGCGTACACGTCCGACCTCACGTGGTTGTCCGAGATCAATGCCGACGCCGACCAGGCAACGACATCGAGGATCTTCGAGATCACCCCGACGAAGCCCGGCAAGATGATGCTCACCATCGGTACCGCGACGAATCCACAGTACATCGTGGAGATCGACGCGACGCTGAACGAGGACTCGACCGAGTTCTCCTGGTGCATCTTCACCGACGCCTCCAAGGGTCAAACCCGCCGCCTCATCGAGTGCCGCAAGGCATCCGAGGGGGAGGCCCCGATCGGGACACTGCGCGGTCTGAACGTCAAGACCCCGCCCACATCCACGGAACCCTCCACCACCATCACGGTCGCCACCGACCTCGCCAAGCTGAGCGATGACGAATTGCTCAAGCTGATCGAGGAAGCAGCCGCCGAGTTGGCCCGGAGGTAATCCCGCCTACGCCGCCTACCAACCGCCCGCCACCTGTGTCCTTTCGGGGATCGCAGGTGGCGGGATGGTTGTTTCCGCCCTCGGTTTCTGGTTGGACTCGAGCTAGGTGGTCTCGGTCTCGACGATTGCCGCCCGCAGCAAACGACCCTGCCAGCGGTACCCGCCGCGGTGTTCGACAACGACGGTCGACCCGCTCCCGCCGATCGCCTCCGCGACCTCCGGGTCGAACTCCCTCCCCAGCACCTCGATGCGTTCGAGCCCGCAGCGTGTCAAGACGGCAAGGACCTCCTGGTGGACCAGATCGACCCCCTCCACCCCGCCACCGGTCGCGAGTTCGAGGGCATCGAGCGCCGGGAGGAGTTCGGCCACGAGATCGGCCCGACCTTTCGCGACCTCCTCACCCATGCGTTCCTCGACTTTCCGCTTGTAGTTCACGAAGTCCGCCATGATCCGCTGCGCCATCTCCCGGTACTCGACCTCCCCGCCGCTCTCCTCGCTCACTGCTCCTCCACGATCTCGGCTTCGATGATCTCGTCGTCTTCGCCATCAGGGCCACTCCGCTCCCCACCCGGCTGTCCGCTTGCGGCGTTGTACAGACTCGAGGAGAACGTGGCCAACTCCGTCCGCAGTCCCTCACCCTCCCGGCGCACCGCCTCGATCTCCCCGCCGGCCAGGGCCGTCTTCGTCCGAGCCACGCTCTCGCGCACCCGGGCAGCCCCATCTCGTTCCCCCTGTTCACGCAGGAGCTTCTCGGCCTGGTAGACGAGTGTGTCCACCTGGTTCCTCTCCTGGGCCTCATCGGCCCGACGCCGGTCGGCCTCCGCGTTCGCCTCCGCCTCACGCACCATCCTCGCGATCTCCTCCTTCGACAAGGTGGATTGCCCGGTGATGGTCATCGACTGGGTCTGGTTCGTCGCCTTGTCCCGCGCGGAGACGTGCACGATGCCGTTCGCGTCGATGTCGAAGGTGACCTCGATCTGCGGCACCCCCCGCGGCGCCGGGGGAATGCCGAGAAGCTGGAACCTGCCGAGCGACCGGTTCGAGTCCGCCATCTCCCGCTCCCCTTGCAAGACATGGATCTCGACGCTGGACTGCATGTCCTCCGCCGTTGAGAAGGTCTCGCTCCGCTTCGTCGGGATCGTGGTGTTGCGCTCGATGAGCCGTGTCATCACTCCGCCTCGGGTCTCGATACCGAGGCTGAGCGAGGTGACGTCCAGCAGCAAGACGTCTCGTACCTCACCGCGCAGCACCCCGGCCTGGATCGCGGCTCCGATCGCCACGACCTCGTCCGGGTTTACGGTCTTGTTCGGTTCCTTGCCAGAGATCCTCTGGACGAGCTGCTGCACCGCGGGCATCCGCGTCGAACCCCCGACGAGCACCACATGGTCGATCTCCCCGATCGCGATCCCGGCGTCCCGGAGGGCCTGTTCGAAGGGTTTCTGGCACCGTTCGATCAACTCCGAGGTGATCTCCTCGAACGTGGAGCGCGACAGCGTCTCGTCCAGGTGCAACGGTCCGTTCGCGGTGGCCGTGATGAACGGCAGGTTGATCTGGGTCTGCTGCATCTGGGACAGCTCGATCTTCGCCTTCTCCGCCGCCTCCTTCAACCGTTGTCCCGCCATCTTGTCGGCGAGCAGGTCGATCCCGTGCGCTGCTTTGAACCTCCCGGCCACCCACTCGATGATTCGCTGGTCCCAGTCATCCCCGCCGAGGTGGGTGTCTCCGTGCGTGCTTTTCACCTCGAACACACCGTCCCCGATCTCGAGCACGCTCACGTCGAAAGTCCCCCCGCCGAGGTCGAACACGAGCACCGTCTCGTTCTCCGTCCCCTTGTCGAGTCCGTACGCGAGCGCCGCCGCGGTTGGTTCGTTGATGATGCGCAGCACCTCGAACCCCGCGATCTCACCAGCCTCCTTGGTGGCGGTGCGTTGCGCGTCGTCGAAGTACGCCGGCACCGTGATGACCGCCTGGGAGACCGTCTCCCCCAAGAACGCCTCCGCGTCCTTCTTGAGTTTCATCAGCACCCGGGCGCTGATCTCCTGTGGGGTGTACCGCTTCCCGTCGATCTCTCCCGACTTCCATGTGGTGCCCATGTGCCGTTTGATGCTGCGGAACGTTCGGTCAGGATTCGTGATCGCCTGTCGTTTGGCGACCTCACCGACGAGCGTCTCTCCGGTCTTGGTGAACGCCACGACCGACGGGGTCGTGCGTGCACCTTCCGCGTTCGCGATCACGATCGGGTCCCCCGCCTCCAAAACGGAGATCACCGAGTTCGTGGTTCCAAGATCTATTCCGACAGCTTTGGGCATGGGGGTTCTCCTACGTATCTGGCCACAACCGGCCTCGCGCAGGTATCGTCCCTAAGTTGATCCCCGCGACACAGACACCAAAAGGCCCAGTGCGCGTCACTCCCACCCGTCAGGCGGATGAGTCCGTCGGTTCGGGTCGTTTGCCACCATGACGTACCCCAGGACGAAGCCGGCTATGGCCCCGCCGATGTGCCCGCCGGTGCTGATACCCTCCTCCGGCGCGAGGATTTGCAGGGCGAGCATGACGAAAAACCAGGGTGCCACCGTGGTTATCAACTGCAGCCTGCCACCGTTTGGGAACAAGCTGATGAGGCTCCAGCCGTACCCCATTCTCCATCCGTACACGGCGGCGCACCCCATGACCCCAAACACCGCCCCCGAGGCCCCGAGCACTGGCAGGTCCCCTCCGTGCACGACCAGGTGCCCGACCGATCCCCCGATCAACGATCCCAGATAGACGACCGGGTACTGCCACCGCCCCCCGCGCAGCAACATCGGTTCGAGTTGCCTCCCGAGCAGGTACAAGATGACCATGTTGCTCAGCAGATGACCATTCCCCGCATGCAAGAACCCCGAGGTGACCATCCGGTACAACTCACCGTTTCTCAGACCCTCACCATCCAGCCACAACGCTGTCGTGGTCGGTTCGTACATGACCTGGAGCGCGAGGGTCCCCACGCAGGCCAGGACGATGAGTCGGGTGAACAGCTTCTCCACGCCCGGTTACGGTCTCCCCTGTCCGCGTTTCCGCCCGGACATGATGCGTGAGATGCTCCCGCGGTGCCTCGCTACGAATCGGTACGCGACGGATCCAACCCAGCGCACACCCACCCATCCACCCACCACCCCACAGCACCGGATGAGCCTGCTCGGGCTGTTGTGTAGGATCCGCAGCACCGCTTGGTACCCGGTGTAGGTCCTTCCCTGCTCGCGGTACACGACCCCAACCATGCCCTTCCCGTCAACAGGCACGTACGTCGCCCTGATCTTGTTCCGTTGGCAGGCACCGACCGCCGCCGCACAGAGTCCGCACTCACCGTCGTACTCGATTCTCCGCTCCGGCTCCCCCTCCGCGCCGTGGTGGTCGTTGTTCATGCCTGAAACTGTCCCGACCGGTCCTGTCTCTCCGGGCATTACACCCCTCACGCCGGAACTATCGCATCCGTGTCGCCCCGCCACCTGCCCCGCCTCTCACTGCTGCTGTTGCTGGTTCTCGCCATGGTCGGGTGTTCACGTACCACCCCCCTTTCTGAGAAAACCTCACCGACGACCACCTCGCCCGCCCCCGACCCGGCCACCTCGGCCCAATCCGGTCAGGACTCCCCCGTTCCCACCCCGCTGCAGCCAGCCACCCCCGCCACCTCGAGTCCATCCCTCTCCGCCCTTCCTGCCCCGGTCGACTCCCCGCTGGGTCCCTCTACCCCGACCGCTTTCAACGAGATGCTCCGCTCGGGCTCACTGCGCACCAGGTGGATGTCCTTCCCGGTCTCGGTCTCCTTCAAGACTCCACCCACCGCGGATGATCTCTCCGTTCTGCGTGACTCCTTCGCGAAATTGGGCTCGTTGAGCCCGAAAGTCTCACTCACGACGGCATCCTCCGATGCCAACATCGAGGTGTACTACCTGCCCAAATCCCGCTGGCATGAGATCGACATGGCCACCGCCGAGATGGATACGGTCAGCGGGTATACCCAGACGACCTTCGACGGCGAGAGCATTCTCTCCGCACTCATCGTCATCGATGACTCCCTGGATCAACTCGGCCGGAACCGGACCTTGGTGCACGAACTGGTGCATGCCCTTGGTCTCGGGCACAACACCTGCCAGGGTTCCTTGATGTTCGGCGGCAGCGGGTACGACCCGTCCTGGGAGTTCTCCGAGTATGATTCCACCATCTTCAGGGCCTGGTACAGCGATGATCCTGGCGCCACGTTGCTCCCGCTTCCCTGTCCGGCGGTGCAGTGGGATGTGGTGAACGTCCGCAGCACCTCGGGTCCTACCACCACGGTGTGGTGTCAGCAGAACTCCAACGAGTGCTACGAGGTTTCCCCGGTCTCAGGACCCAAACTCGCCGCCGGGCCCTCCTGGTGGCGCACCGAGGGAGGAGTGACCCGCCAGGACCCCTCCAGGTACGTCCAGTTGAACTTCAACGGGTTGGCCCTGACCTGTGATCTCCCCGCCCCGCTCGCCCCGTACGGGCGCTGTTCGAGGTCGGACGCGGCCCCGCCCACGTCTGTGAACGTCTCGCACTGGTACGACGGGAAGGTCATCTTCACATACGACCCTTCCCTGTACAAGGCCTACTCCGTCGAGAACCGCCGGTTGCTCTGCACCCTGCCGACACCCTCGGTGCCCTACGCACCGTGCCAGTTCACCGAGGGTTCCCAGGTCTCCTCGGCCGACTTGTACACCGACGGGCAGTCTTTGTTCAAGACAAAGCCCGCCGGTTGAGACCTGGCCCCTGCCGGTCCGTACTCACCAGATCCTGAAACCGCCGCAATGGCGCAAGAAGGCAACGAAGCTCTCGACGTTCTCGGTCGAGAATCCGTACCAACGCCCCGTCGGGTCCGTCGTTCCCGTCCCTGAGCACCCGTTGCACCACCCCGTGCTCCGACCGAGTCGCTCGACATCCTCCGCATCGAGGACCTTGGTGTCCATGCCCTGCTGCACACCGACATCATCCCGTCTGACCCCGGTCGCTCCGCACCATCGGCAGGGCTCCTTGGAGATGGCCTCCTGCCAGGCCCGAAACTCCTCCAGGTGTCGTTGACATCTCCCGTCCTGGATCGAGCGCTCGAGTAGCTCGGCGAGCGCCTCCGCCCGAGCCGCCGTCAGACCATCCCCATCATTGGTCGAGCCCTCGCACGGAGCGCATATCCGGGGCGCGATCTGGTTGCAGTACTGCCACAGCGGGTGCCACCACCAGATGTTGTTGCGGAAGTACTCCCCGACCTCCCCTCGTGGTCTCACCCCGATGACATCCATGCCCATGGTAGGTCTCCCTGTCTCCGTGGTTGCCGTCGGTGCTGCTTAGATCCGCTTGACCGAACCATCGGCCATCGAGATCGTGATCTGGATCGGGTGCTCCGCCCGCTCCCGTCCTCGTGGCCAGGCACAGCTCGCCACCCAGTGGTCCCCACGTCCGTACAGCGTTACCATGCCCCCGCGGGTGATGTCCTCCCGTAGGTGCTCCCTTGCGATCTCTAGGGCTGTGTCGTTGGTGATCATCTCGAAACCTCCTTCGGTCTCTGTAGGGGCCGTCATGGCCCGTTGTTCTGGTCGGTTCTATGGTGACGCCCGTGCGCACCGCTGCACACAGCACCACCCCATCGCCGGAGCATGCCGTCTTGGGACATTATCAAGCCATGTCCTCGATGGTCCAGCCACCCGTCGCCCTCATCGCTGCCACCACGGGTGAGTCTATCTTCGCCGTTTTGTTCATGATGTTCCTCTCCTCGGCGTACTTCCTCAAGTCATGGCGTCGCTGGCGGGTCGCGATCACGCTGGCCGACACACCGTCCTCCCCACCCTCAGCCGTCCCCTTCGGCCGTTCCGAATCATCCGGTCATGTCGGTGCCCATCCCGACCTCCCCCCTCTCGGCCGCCTCTCCCCGGCGGCTTGGTACCAAGTCAAGTTGCAGCGCTATGAGTCGAGGGGGAAACGATCCACCTGGGTGACCCGCTGGACAGGCACCTCCACCCGACCGTTCAGGTTGTATGATGCCTCAGGGTTCATCGAGGTCTACCCCGATCAGGCCGAGGTGGAGACGCAGATGATCACCACCCGGGAGAACTCCCTCGACTTCCCGATCAGCACCCTGGCGTACGCAGCCGGCCTCGAGCCCACCATGGTCCTGCCGGAGAAGTACCGAGAGCATGCCCGTATCAGCGACATGCCCGGTTCCTGGCGTATCCTCGAGGAGGTGATACCCCATGGGACCGAATCCACCGTGTACGGCCCCGTGCTCCCAGCCAGCGGACCGAACCCGGCACGCTTCGCCGTTGACAAGTCCCTCGGCCGCCGTGGCCGTCTCATCATCGTGCCCGGCGGGGAGAAGGCCGCCGAGTCCACCATGTCGAAAAAAGCCCGGTGGGGTCTGCTCACCGGACCCCTCCTCTTCGCGTTCCCGAGCGTGTACCTCGTCGCCGCCGTCACCGACTTCGCCTACATCATCCCGCTCCCGTTCTTTGCCCTCGTTCTGATCCTCGCCCTGCCTCTGTACCTAGCCGTCATGATCCGCTCCGTCATTGACATATACAACCGGGTGGTCGCCGCCGTGAACCAAGTCGAGTCCGCCTGGTCGATGTTGGACGTCTCCCTGGCCCGCCGGTCCTCGCTGTTCGAGAACCTCACTCCCACCCTCGCCGCCGCCCTCGAGCATGAGCAGGAGTTGATGCGCGCCGTGACCCAGGCCCGTTGGTCCTCGGTCTCTCGAGTAGAGGTCTCCCCCGATCGGGCCGCCGCCGCGGCCTCGACCGTGCTCACCCCCACCCTCGCCGCCCTGGTGGAGAGCTACCCCCAGCTGCGCACGAGCGAAAACGCACTCGCCCTGCAAGAAGCCCTGGCTCGTAGCGAGAACCTCATCGCCTCGGCCCGGGTAGGGTACAACGAGGCGGTGGCGATCGCCAACACCCGCCTCGACTCCTTTCCTGCCTCCCTGTTTGCCTCACGTTTCGCCGACCGCCGTGCCTCGTTCTGGTCCTGCTGAACTCCGTGCGCGATGACACCTCCCCCGAACAGGTAGTATCATGTCCGCTGTCCTCATCTCCCTGCTGGCCGTTCTCGCCGTACTCTCCATTTGGGGTGTCTCGCAGTACAACGCTCTCGTCTCGCTCTCCAACGGCGTCGACGCCGCCTGGTCGAACATCGACGCTCAGATCACCCGTCGCGCCGATCTCATCCCCAACCTCGTCGAGACGGTGAAGGGCTACGCCGAGCACGAGAAAGGCACCCTCGATGCCGTGGTCTCTGCCCGCGCGTTGGCCATGGGTGCAAAAGACCCTGCCGCCGTTGCCGCCGCCGACGGAGCCCTCACCGGCGCCCTCCGTCAGCTCTTCGCCCTGGCGGAGAGCTACCCGCAGTTGCGCGCGAACGAGAACTTCCTTCAGCTCCAAGGCGAGCTCGCCCGGCTCGAGGACGCCATCGCCGGGTACCGCCAGATCTACAACACCGCCGTCAAGGATCTGAACACGAAGCGTGAGGTCTTCCCGACGAACCTCGTCGTCGCCATGTTCTCGAAATTCAAGGCCAGGGAGTACTTCGAGGCCACCGAGGACGAGCGCAAGAAACCCATCGTCTCGTTCTAAGACCCCATCCCCGCCTGCCGCCTGAGCTCCGCGACCCGCTCCGCGATCTCCTCCCAGGTGGTTCTCCCGTGCGCCACCCAGCCAGCCGCCCGGTGGTGGTCCCGCACCCCACCAGGAACCCCGATCGAGCATGCAATGCACCGCCCATCCTCGAACAAGGTGTCCTCGGTGATCTCCTCCCAGGTCCGCTGCTCGTAGGCCTCGATCTCCACGGAGTGCTCACCTCGCTCCTCCAGGTACGCCTCGATCGCCATGATCCGCAACCGCACCCACCCCCCGGTGAAGGCCTCGATTGCCCCACCCGCTCCCGCCAGTACGTCGCTGAGATCGCACTCATCCGTTGGTTCCCAACCCAGCCTCCGGCCTAGGTTGACCAAGCAGTCATCAAAATCGCACTCCGATCCGTTGAGTGCCAGCCACAACAGGTAGCACCGGTTGTTGAGGCTCCTCCCGATCGAGGCCTCGGTCTCGCCCCGCGCGATGATCCCCGTCACCCTCCCCGGTCCCGCCACCCGACCGCCCCGCCTCGGTCGGCAAGCCCCGTTGCTGCTTGGTTCGTCCCGCATCTCACCCGTCTCCAGTTTCTCGTGGGTACTGCCCGTCAGGGTCGCCCCGTCGCTCTTTTCCGGTGTCTTCCTTACCTATATGAAGGACCCTTCCACCTGTTTTTGTCAAAAGTTTCTCCCATCCCGCCCCCGAGACTGGTGCCAAGTGGGAGGCACAATGTACTCAAGTGAGCTTCCTTCCCAAAGATCTCTCCCCCGCCGCCTTGGCGCACCTGGGCAACCTGCACTCGATCCTGCGAGAACTGACCGTCTCTGGCACCTCCCTCCCGGCCCACCACGTCGACATGGATCCCGCCGCCTACGAAGCCGCCCTCGCCTGGGCTCGGGCCACCGCGGCCGAGACGGCTGCTGCCGGTTCCTCCCCTGCCCCGGGGGACAAAATCTCCGAGGATCTCTTCGTTGCAACCCTCTCCATGGCCCCGCTGTCCTACCAGGAGTTCGCTTTCTACGTGGGCCTGCTGGAAGACGCCCTCACGATCGACGCCCCCTGGGCCGCAGATTGCCTGACCCGAGCTGATGAGTTGCTCCAGTCCTCCCTGGGGATGTTCGATTTCAAGGACTCCCTCCCCGCTGGCGATGCTGAATCGAATCCGACCGCGGTTCTGTTGCTGATGTACCTTCGGTACCATGCCCTCATCTCGGCCGCAACCGAGCACTTGTCCCATGACGACATCGCCTCCCGCTGTGCCGCCGCAACGGCGGTCGTGCTCTCAACCTCCCGTCCACCTGCTCACTGATTTCCCCAAATCCCTGTTCTGCTTGATTGAGTTCACTCCCCTTGGTACCATGTTAGCTGTGTCCGGCGTGCGTGTATCTGTTCCGACCAGGCGGTATTTTCCGTGAGAAAGTTCCTCTTCCTGGATCTCGATGGGGTGTTAAACCCCTTCAGGTCCGCCTCCCCGCCAGCCTACCTCAAGGCCTACTGGGAGAAGATAACCATCCCGAATTCCTCCTACAAGGTCTGGGTCAACCCCGCTCTGGGTCGCCAACTCACGCAGACCTGTGCCGAACTCGGCGTCGAGCTGGTCTGGGCCACCACATGGGTGGACAACCCCCCAAACCTCGAGTTCTACGCCTCCCGCTGCGGCCTCCCGGCCAACCTGGCCAGGATCAGCCAGACCGAGGAGTTCTTGTTTGACCAGACCACCTGTGGCAAGCGCCCCGGCGTCGAGGGGTTTCTGCGCTCCCACCCGGGTGCCGCCATGTTCTGGCTCGACGACAACCTCGGCAGTCATGACCTCGCCTGGGTCGCGAGCCGCGCCACCCGTTCCCCGAGCGCGGCCTCCTTGGTCGATCCCGCGCTCGGTCTGACAGCGGAGCACCTCGAGTCCTGCACCGCGTTTTTCTCCGGTCTGGCCTGAGACTTCCCACCCACCCGTTCTCAGTGGCATGACCTATGTCATGGCCTATGTCATGACGACAACCAGGCGTGTCGAGTTCTCGCCTACTGCAGCTGTTCGGCCTTCACGATGTATTGCGCCTCCCGACAGGCCGGAGTCTGCCAGACCCTCAGGCAATCGCTGCTGAGAAGTTCCATCTCCTGCGAGATTACCTGTCGGTACCCCCCGACCGCACAGGGCTGCTGCCCGCTCTCCGGCATCTCCCCACACACCGACCGTACCAGGTCCAACAGATCCGCCCCTTCTGTTTCTCCCGTCCTGTGGTATCGTTCCTCAACGAGACGCTGCCCGACTGAGCGCAGGCACACCTCCCGCTCCCCGGTGTTATTCCCGGTCGCGATGCAGGCCGCATACAGCTCTGCCGCCCCCGCATTCGCCTCCCGCATGAGGAAGAAAGCGACATGCAGCAGGCACTCGTTCTGCACCTCCGGGATCTTTTTCGCAAACTCCTGCAGGACGCGGCAGGGCTGTCTCAACTCGTCCTCCTCGAGCTCCACCTGTACCTCTCCGGCCGGGCCCATCACAGAATGCTCGGGATCAACCGCTAGTACACCCGCGCTTCGCCCGACCGCCGTTCCGTACTCCATGGCCGCCCCGCCCCCGCACCGGGCGACGAGCTTGATGCTGGTACTGACCATCGCATCATAAAAGCCGATGCACACCTGCAAGGCCTCCGAGATGGACCTCGGGTACTGAACCGCGAGGAGATGTCCGTACCCGTGTGCGCAGTTGTCGATGTACTCCTCCGGCAGGTTGCTGCAGATATCCCGTTCATACCCCTTTTCCCTGGCCGCCACCTGCAAGACCCCGTGCAGGAATCCACCTTGGCAGAGCCCAGGGGCGATCAAGACCACCTTGCGAGGGTCCTCCCGCATCGCGGCGTTCTGTCCCAGGAGATGTGCCTCGCTATGACAGCCGTAGGCCCGCTCCGGATCATCCGTGAGCATCTTCTCATACGCCGCCACGGCGGCTTTGGCCCCGGAGGTCTCAAGCACCGCCAGGATTCCAGCCGGCACCCCCTCCCCGGATCCAAGCACCACCCCCGCCTCACTCCCCGTCGCTGGACCTACCCCATCACCCTCCCCGGCGATCACAAGCGCCACTGTGGTCACGGACATGGTAAATACCACTGCCACGATCATCAACACCCTGCGCAGCCCCGGTCTCATGTGAGGTACCGTCCGATTCCGCCCTGCGCCCGCACCTCACCGCCACGCGATCTGCACGCTGACGGCCGAGAATGCATCTGGCTCTTCGCACCCTGATCCGGGTTTCTGGACAACCCGCAGCCCCTTGAGTCCCTGAGCTCGGATACGGACCGGTCGGCCAGACTTCCCCTGCACCGATGCCAAGTCCCGCACCCGTCCCACCTCGTCTTGAACGACCGGGACCAGCCAGGCATCCCCACCCACAACCCGTACCTCGATCTCCTCTCCACCGGCGATCCCGATATACCCATGCGGTGCCCCGATGGGTGCACATGGGTATGTGCGCGGATAGCGTGACTCCCCCTCGAGCATGAATGGCTCCCCCACGAGCATGCACGGCCATGTCCTCCCACAGGGACTGACCAGCCTGTGAGCATCCAAGAACCGTACCGTCGCTGTCCCCTCTCCCGACTCGACCGCACTGGCCACCGGCAGGACGTTGCTGACGTCGTGTCGACCTTCCCGGCTCGCAGTTCTGTTCTGTCCCCCAAGGATGCCCCTCGCAGCGTCCTCCGCGTACGCCCTGAGCACCGCCGGGCCCGGGTGCGCATCTGCGGGATGGACGATCAAGTCATCAACCGTCAAATCCCCGGTCCGTTTGGCCAGGGCGTACCCATTCACCACCTCGAACCCGAGCTCCGCAAACACCGGCCGCAGTTGCTCTGCGTAGGCCCTGCCCGGTTCGGCGAAGTCCAGGAGCATCACGATTTTTCTCTCCACCGGGGCCTGGGCCAGCTTGGCCAGTGCCTCTCGCCACTTCGCCCCGTACGGGTTCTGTACCTCACCTCGCAAGACGCGGTCCTCGAGTTCGTAATCAGGTTCGCTCCCGTCTAGCCACCCCGGTAGCACGTCATTCGCGACGAAGCCGAGCACGAGAACATCGATCCCGTCTTTGAGTTCTGCTCTCGCCTGTTCCGGGTCCCGCGAGAGTGTCCCCCACTCCCCCGCCTGGACCGCTCGCAACCATTCGGCCTGGGTGAAGGTCGAGGCCCCACCCAAAGCGAGGCTCGAGACCCGCCAGGCCTCATCCTCCGCGCGGAGCATGTCCTCCAGTTGTCGCGGCCAACGGAGATCGAGGTCAATGAGCCCGGTCCCAAAGGTGTATGAATCCCCGAGCACGAGCACCCGCCGGCTCCCAGGTGCACCCTCCTCACCGCTTGCAAGTTGTTCCGCTCCTAAAAATCCCCGCCCCCGTTCCGCGTTCTGGTAGGCGTAGAACATCCCCTCGACTCGCCACTCCTCCCCGGCGGCTTCGAGCCTCGCCAGGATCTCCCCGGTGCGGTCCCGCCACGGCTCACCTCCCCCCTTGCCGGATCCACCACCGAGTACCCAGACCACCGCCATGACCACCGTCACGGCCACGGCCAGTGCTCGTATCAGCGCCTTGTTCACCCGGTCTACGGTCCAACTCCGAAACCCTGCGTCGAGGAGCGCCGCCCCTCGACTCAGTTCCCCGCGATCTCCTCGACCGCGATCAACCCATCCAGACTGCAGATGGTGACCGGGGCCCCCGCTCCCGCCGGACCGACCAGCATCCCCTCCCCTGCACTGCGCACGGAGCGCCAATCGGTGCGCAGGGCCAGAGCCATGAGCCGCATCTCCGCGCTCCCCGCCTCCCGCTCGAGCCGCTCCTCGAGTTCCGCCACCCCCACGATCGGCGCCACCGCCAGATAGACCCGGTCCGCCATCTCGAAGCGGTCGATCTCCCCCGCCGCGATCAGGATCGCACGGTGTTCAGCATCGACGAACAGCGAGACAGGTCCATCGAGTTCGACGTACTCCGGGTACTGCTCCACCCCACAAACGGTTCCCCCGACCACTGCCTGGGGCCATTGTGTATTACTCTGACGCGATAGATTGGTTTGGTACCGCTCTCCATGTACCTCGCCTAGCATCTGAGTGGGAAACGTGGTCGGAAAACGGCAAGGGACCACGGACCCATGCCGGTCCGTGGTCCCGAGCCCTTGCACCTGGGCTGGCCTTAGCGCATGGTCGCGAACCGCCCGCCGCCACTCGACACCGTGGTGGTCGCCGCGGTCACATACGACTTGGTCGTGGCGTCGTACACGAAGCACTTCGCCGGCAAGCGCTCACCCATCGCATCTGCGACCTGTGCGGAGATGTAGGACGTGGTGAAGATGTACGAGACCTTCTCCACATACTTCTGGTACTCCTTGGCAAAGAACTGCCCGAGCGTATTCACGGTGATCGGTTTCAGCGTGAGGGTTTTCCCATCCGCGCTCCGTCCCCACATCGAGGAGTTCTTCGCCGCCTCCTCGATGATCTTCGCGCACAGTTCCGGGGTCAGCACTGACTTGAGCGTCACGCTCTTCTTGTCCCCCGACACCTGTCCGGGAAGCATCGCTTTGCCGAACATGTCCCATTTACCGTTGACATAGGCGTAGCAGTTGAGCTCCACCATGGGCTCAGTCGGGTGGCTCGGCCTGCCTATGGCATGGATAGCGAACCAGAACGTCTTGCCGTTGAGCATCTCGGCCCCGGGGTTGCCGGGTTTGATCTCCAAAGTCTTGCGGAACGGCTCCACCGTCACCCAGGACCCGATCTTCTTCCAGCCGGTGCTCGGCGCGCTGCGGGCCACCGATTCGCACAATCCGGCAGCTCGGTTGTCCGCCGCCGGGGGCATTAAGTCTTCAGCGGCGGCTGGCTTCACCCCGGTGAAGGCGACAGCGCTGATCGTGGCGCAAATAAAAAGCCCCACCAGACCAAGGCGTCGGGAGGGGGTTGTGGGGGTTGTTTCGTACATGGTGTATACCTCGTGTTGTTTGTACCAGACCCTGGTTGGATCTTCACAGCCAACCATGTACGCCCTCACCTCGAACGCAAGCCTCACTGGCTGGACATGACCATGTCGCGTTCCCTACTCGTCGCCCCCTCGCCTCGACCGCCCAGCTTCTTCGTGACCCAGAGGGCGAGGACACCCATGCCTGCAGCAATACCCAGGTCCGCCCCCATCCCGCTTTTCCCGTGGAGTGCAGCGAGTCCGTAGGTGTTGAACACGATGACACTCACCCCGATAGCGGTGAAGAGTTTGCGGGGATCGGCCTTCGCCGCGACCCGCGCCGCGACCGGAGCCATGGCCACCCCACCGGCCATGAGACCACCCACCACCGCCCAGTTGAACAACGATCCCGCCCCTGCCAAGTACCCCGCACTGGCCATGCAAGCAACCATGAACTCAGCCGCCGAGACCGTCCCGACCACCTTGCGTGCCTCCGAACCGGTCGCGAGCAACGTCGGGGTCGCCACCGCTCCCCACCCGCCTCCGCCCGCGGCATCGATGAACCCACCGACCACCCCGATGGAACCATGCACCATCCTTCCCGCACCTCGCCCATCACGGCGGCGACTGCCGCGCAGGACGAGCAGGTACACGCCCACCGCGATCAAGATTGCATTGTTGAACGGACGCATCCCACCCAGGCTGATGCTGCTCAACACGAAGGCTCCGAGGAAGGCCCCGATCCCACCGGGCACCCCGACGCGGACCAGCAGTCTCCGGTCCACGTTGCCCCGCCGCCAGTGCGCCATCCCAGAGGCCATGGTCGTCCCCATCTCGGCGAAGTGCACGCTCGCCGCCGCGGCCACCGGCGTACTGCCGCTCAAGGTCAGCAAGGTGGTCCCCACCACCCCAAATCCCATGCCCATTGCGCCGTCCACCAGTTGGGCGCACATGCCGATCACCCAGCAGATGAGGAAGGTCATGTGGATCATCGTTCCACAATCAAGCGAACTGTAAACTCAGCGACCCAGGTTCTTTAGTGCTGGCCCACTCGGGGACCCACCCCGTCTGCCGTGTTCGGCTCGTTCAGTGTCACCACCCAAGTCGCGCCCAAGATGAGCACCATCGCCACGATGAACGCCACCGAGGATAAACCCAGCATGCCCGCCACGATGAACACCCCGAACACCCCGATCACCGGCGCCACAAACCCCACTAGCGCGGCCCCGATGGCCCTGGTACGGGTCCGTACCGCCATCACCAGGACCGCTCCGGATCCAAGTCCGCTGCCAAACACCAAGCCGAGCACCATACCGATGATGTCCCCCCAGCCTCCCCCGCTTCCCGCGAACACCCGCGAGAGCACCAGGCCGCAACCAACGCCACCACCCACGAATCCCACGGCTGCCCCTGCGGTGTAGCGTACCTTGCGCCATTTCATGTCCCAGATGGTCCGTACCCAGCCGGCCCCCGTCAAAGCGCCCGCCACCTAGGTCCCGCACGGCCGTTCTTCCCCTGTCTATTATCCCGTCGATGCCATCATGAGTGAATCCACGCAACTCCTCTCCGTCGACGGCCAGGTCCCGACCTTTCTCATCCTCCCTCCCGGTATCTTGGCGGAGGGCGTCCACACTCTTCTCGATTCCGATGATCGAGTTGACGTGGTCGGCTCGGCCCATTCCTGGGAGACCGCCAAACCCCGCATCGCCGCGACCAGACCCGAGGTGGTGGTGCTCGATGCCGATCTCCCCTCGGGGGAGACCACCCTCTGTTGTCAGGAGTTGGTCCGGTCCCACCCCGAACTCTCCACCCTGCTGCTCGCCGACCAGCACAACCCGCAGCAGATGCTCGATGCGTTGAACATGGGTGTCTCAGGCTACGTCCTCAAGAGCATCTCGGTCGCCGAGCTCGCCGCCTCCATCGCCCACCTCGCCGCCGGCGGCTCTTTGGTCTCCCCCAAGGCGATCGGGACCCTGCTCGAGTCGCTGCGGGTCCCTCAGACCGTCTCGCCGTTGTCGGGGTTGACCCAGCTGGAGATCGATGTTCTCCGGGCTCTGACCTCCGGCGCGACCAACCGCCAGATCGGGCGTCAGCTGCACCTGAGCGAGAAGACCGTGAAGAACTACGTCTCGAGCATCCTGAACAAGCTCAACCTGCGCAATCGTACCGAGGCCGCCGTGCTGGCCTCCAGGCTCGAGCCCGCTCTCACCATCCCTGCCCAGCTCTGATTCTCCCCGGAAAACACCGGACGGGCGGCTCGAGCCGCCCGTCATATCGGTATACTGTGCAGATTGTATCGCTCTGGTCAGAGCCAGCTCAACTCAGGAGCTTGCCCCGCAGATCAGCCAGGGTGGAGATGATCTCCCAAGTCTTCTCGGCGCCGTCTCCGGTCCACAGCACCGCGTAGGTGAGCATCCCCTCGAATCCCTCGATCCCGTGCCGGTTGTCATGCACGATTTCGAGTCGATGGTGATGCTCGATGCCGAGACCCTCGACGTCCGCTCCGGCCGAGCCGGGTCGTCCGCTGATCGGTCCGATCTTCCCGAGCCTCCCGACCCCGATGTGGGTCTCGTGGAAGGAGCGGATGGACTTGGCAGCACGCTGCAGCGCATCCTGTTCCCGCTCCGTCTCGGCCAGGTCGATGAGCCATTCGAGGCTCGCTCGGCTGACCTCCCCGTCAACGAGGGTCTCCCCGCCGTCGAGGTGGTGTGCACCCGTGTCGAACCAGTAGGTCTTCTCGCCGTCCATGACGGCGGCCTGCTGATTCCAATCCTGCTTCTTGCTGCCCAAGGTTGTTCTCCTTATGTAGAGCCGTACGGCTGGTGGATGTGGGCCTCCCCCACTGTCACCGCCAAACCGTGGGAGAAAACCCCCGCGTCTCAGCCTCCCCGTCGTGCCTCCTTCTGCCGTTTGAGGGCCTCCTCCCGCTCCTGCGCATGATCCACGATCGGCTCCGCGTACCCACCGACACCCGGCTGGTGGAGATGGCTGCCGCTCTTCCCCGTGAGTTCGCTCACCCAGGTTGCGACATACTCCCCCTCCGGGTCGAACCTTTGTCCCTGGGCGGTGGGGTTGAAGATCCGGTAGTACGGGCTCGCATCCACCCCGCATCCCGCCACCCACTGCCATGACAAATTGTTCGAGGCGAGGTCCCCGTCCTCGAGTCGCTGGAGGAAGTACCGCGCCCCCCATTGCCAGGGAAGGTGGAGATCCTTCACCAAAAAACTCGCCGTGATCATCCGCACCCGGTTGTGCATCCAACCGGTCTGGTTGAGCTGGCGCATACCTGCATCCACGATCGGGTACCCAGTTTCTCCTCTGCACCACGCGAGGAACCGTCGCTCTGCCCGCTCCCCCTCGTCGCACGGCACCACGACCGCCCGGGCGTTGCCGTTCCGCCAGGCGCTGTGCGGGTCATGCCACAAGTTGTCCGCGTACCACTCCCGCCAGCAGAGCTGGTCGATGAGTTTCCCCGCCCCCTCCCCTGATCCGGCTGCCGCGAGCACCTGTCCGGGGTGCACGGTACCGAAGCGCAACTCGACCGAGAGCCGGCTCGTTGCATCGATGCCTGGGTAATCCCGGCCCTGGGGGTATTGATCCAGCTTCCCAGTCAGTTCGGTGAGCTTCCCCGCCACCACCGGGTCCAGGTCCTGACCCGTTGTAAAACCTCGGTTTCGTCGGGCCACCTCTTTGTACCATGCCCGCCGGTACCCGCTGAAGGTGCGCATCTGCTCCCCGGCCGCGTTCCTGATCACACCCGGCTCGACCAGGTAATTCGACCCGCTCACGACCAGATCCACCCCGACCGCATGCAACGCCGCGCGTACCGCCTCATCCCGTACCCGCCCGTACGGCCCGAACTCACCACTGATGTGCACAGAGCTGCTCCCGGTTTGTTTAGCCACCCGCGCCACGACCTCGACTGGATCACCGGACTCCACCACGAGGTGCTCGACCCGCCGACTCAGTTCCCGCAGCTCCGACTGGATTCGCTCTGCCCGCTGACTCTGGGTGGGAAACCTCGGGTCGTTGCAGTACAAGACGATCGGCTCCTCCCCACCTGCCCGCGCCGCCTCGAGCGCCTGGTTCTCCCCCACCCTGAAATCCCTGCGTACCCACCAGATAGTTGCCATGTCCATTTATGGTGCCCGCCGCCCCACCGCGCCGCACTCTCCAAAACCGCTACTGGACACCCTCCCGCCCGACCAGACCTTCCATTCGCATGCCCTTTGAGTCAGCCGTCGCGGTGTGCGCTCGCTTGATCGCCCCCCGCCCTTTTGCCACCCCACCCGTCTTGGAGGTCGACCCCGCCGCTGGTTCACTGTACATCGACACCGGCTTTGATCGCTTCACCCTCACCACCACGCTCGGAGATCTCGAGTGGCTCGCCGCCGCGCACCGTCTCGGCGGGCTGTTGGTGCGGGTCCTCCCCACGACCTCCCCCGACCGGGTCGCGTTGCTGGCGTGCTGGGAGAACCAAACCATCTCGATCTCCGGCATCCCCTCGGCCTGACCATCACGCTCCCGTCACTCCAAGGCCCAGCCTGTAGTAAGTCCAGGAACTTCCGCCACCCTCCTGCTGGAGCACCCCGCCGCCACCGGCACGCTCATTCCCGCGTCTCACCCGGAGGCTGCATCACACCCACAGGAGAGTATCACCATGTCCATGATCAACCAGACCATTCAGCCGTTCGAGGCCCAGGCATACAAAAACGGGGAGTTCCTTCGCGTCTCCAATGACGACCTCATCGGCAAGTGGAGCGTCGTGTTCTTCTACCCAGCCGACTTCACCTTCGTCTGCCCAACCGAGCTCGAGGACCTCGCCGAGCACTACGGCGAGCTCCAGTCCCTCGGTGTCGAGGTCTACGCTGTCTCAACCGACACGCACTTCACCCACAAGGCCTGGCACACATCCTCCCCGAAGGTCTCCAAGGCCAGGTACTACATGGTCGGCGATCCTGCCCATGTCATCTCGAACGGTTTCGGCGTGCTCCGCCCGGGTCAGGGACTGGCCGATCGGGCCACCTTCCTCATCGATCCCTCCGGTGTCATCCAGCTCGCTGAGTACACCTCCGAGGGGGTCGGCCGCTCCGCCGCCGAGTTGCTGCGCAAGGTTCGAGCTGCTCAGTACGTCGCCGCTCATCCCGGTGAGGTCTGCCCGGCAAACTGGACGGAAGGGGAGGAGACCCTTGCCCCGTCTCTTGACTTGGTGGGCAAACTCTGATGCTCCCGGAGTCGATGCGTACGGCACTGCGCGAACATCTGGGTCTGTTGCGCCGAGATGTGATCCTGCACCTTCCCACCGGCTCCGTCCCCGACCCGCTGGTGACCGAGATCCTCGCCGCCTCCCCCAGAGTCTCGGTGCGAGAGCTCGTTTCCATCGAGGCACCAAAGGGTCTCCCCGGTACCTTCGCCGTCTCGGATTCCCTCACCGAGATCCCGCGGGTGTTCTTCGCCGGCTCCCCCACCGGTCATGAGTTCACCTCCTTGGTGCTCGCCTTGCTGCATGCCGGCGGCCACCCGCCCAAGGTCGATGCCTCCCTGCTCACCGAGCTCGCCGCGGTGCAAGTTCCGCTCCTCTTCGAGACCTTCTACTCCCCCTCCTGTCACAACTGCCCCGATGTCGTCCAGGCCTTGAACCTCGTCGCGACCGTGAACCCGAACATCTCCCATGTTGCCATCAACACGGCCGTGCACCCCGATGTTGTCGCTGCCCGTTCGGTTCTCTCGGTCCCGTCCGTGTACGTCAACGGTGTGCTGTTCGCCACCGGCAAGATGTCCTTCGCCGAGCTCGCCGGGAAAATCCTGGCCCATGTGGGTGTCCCAAAGGCCCCGCAGCAACCCCGCGATCTAGGTCGTTTCGATGTCGCGGTCATCGGCGGAGGCCCTGCCGGCATCGCTGCCGCCGTGTACGCATCTCGCAAGGGCCTGCGCACCACCCTGCTCGCCGAGCGTCTCGGTGGCCAAGTCCTCGACACCGTCCGCATCGAGAACATCATCGGCATTCCCCGGACCGAGGGTCCCAAGTATGCCCGCGATCTCGAGGAGCATCTCCGCGCCAATCCCGTCGAGGTTCACCATCCTGCCCGGGTCAAGCACCTCACCACCGCCCCCCGTCCGGGCCTCGATCACGGCCTCGAGCTCGATTCCGGGTCGCACCTCACCGCCCGCTCCGTCATCGTTGCCACCGGTGCCTCCTGGCGCCGGATGAACGTCCCTGGCGAGTCTGAGTACCTGACTCGTGGTGTGACCTTCTGTCCTCATTGCGATGGACCGATCTTCACCGGCAAAAAAGTCGCGGTCATCGGCGGCGGGAATTCCGGTGTCGAGGCTGCTCTGGATCTCTCGAACATCGTCGATGAGGTCTACCTGCTCGAGTTCTCTCCGTCTCTCCGCGCCGATGCGGTGTTGCAAGCCGCGCTCTCCCTCCGTCCGAACGTCACGGTACTGCTCGCCGCTGAGACCACCGAGGTCCTCGGTGATGGGGAGAAGGTGACCGGTCTGCTCTACAAGGACCGCACCGCCGAGACCATCCATCGCCTCGATCTCGCGGGCATCTTCGTGCAGATCGGGCTCATCCCGGCCACGAGTTGGTTGCCCGAATGCCTGCCCACTTCCGCCTCCGGTGAGATCCTCGTCGATGCGCGAGGTGGCACCGCCCTCCCCGGGATCTTCGCCGCCGGTGATGCCAGCTCGGTCCCGTACAAGCAGATCGTGACCGCTCTCTCCTCTGGCGCTGCGGCCGCGATCGCGGCCTTTGAGTACCTGATGACCCCCGTCGACCCCTTCGGTACGGATGACATCATTTCAGATCCAACCGGCTCCGATCCCATCGCCACCAACGATCTCAGCGCCGGGCAAGAGTCAGCTACGCTCACCCCGACTGTGTGAGTCGCGGGTCAAGAGCACGGTCCGTCGAGAAGCTCGCGCCCGTTCCCTTGTTCATCGGGCAGCACGAGACAGAGGTACACTCCGTCATAATTCAGTTGCACCCTCCCTTTCTCGGCTCGCACCGTCCCCCAACCCTCCACCGCCGCGCGTTGCGCCACGAACTCAAGGTCATCCACCGGCAGCAAGTTGGCCGGCACGTTCATGGTCTTGGCAACGGCGTTGATCTCGGCCTCGATCCGGGCCATGTTCTCCCGAGCGACCTCCGCCCCGTCCGACCCGCAGGCTCCGAGCACCACCGTCATCCCCACCAAAAACCCAATTCTGCGTCTCATCATGGCATCCTCCATCCCCCACCGTCCGGTCCCTGCTTCTGCGGTCTTGGAGCGTACCCCCCGGCCAGCAGGTATCACCACGCGTCAGCCTGTAAGGTCTCGGCTCAGATACCCAGGGCCCTGACCAGATTGGTATTTGCCGATCCTTTCCGTACTGTATCTGGTGTATGAGAAAAGCGGTCATGGTGGTGTTGGTCTGCGTACTGACCTCTCTGGTCGGCGCCGGCTCCATGGTCTGGCTCATGTCCCCCTCCACGCCATCTGGTCCCACCTCGGTGGATAGCATCGTGTACCGGACTGGTCAGCAGGTGGCACTGAACTCCGTCTCGTACGGCCTTGAGCGTATCAGCACACCAAATCTCGATGCCGCCGGTGTGGTCTGCGTCCCCGCCCCGGCCGAAGATCTCTACTTCGCCGAGGAGTGGCCGGAATCCTCCTCCAAACCGGACCCCAAGCACCGCGCCGCCCTGACACCGAAACTTCGGGAAGTCTACGACTGCATCCTGAACTGCCTACCCACCGACTCAAAACAATGGGAAGGCCCGAGTTTGGGCGCATCCCGGGAGTGCTTCGAGTCCAAGATCTCCGAAATCACTGAGAAGTACGGGTTGATCGACACGTTCACTGCCATCGGAGCTATGCTGCGAACACACCCCAAGCTCACGTTCTTCTGTCACAAGGCCGGTCACGCCGCCGGTGAGTCCGCCGCGCTCAATGGCATCGATATGCACGACGCCCTGGTCGCCGTCGGGGATTACTGTGTCCACGGCGCCGTCCACGGTCTCTTCGACGGGTTCGCCAAGAAATCCCCCACGCTGGAGGATTTCCGCGAGGTTGCTGTGATCTGTTCCGGCCTGGAAGGCTCTGCAGCCGGTGGCTGTACGGACGGGATGGGGCACGCGGCCTGGGACACCTTCGGCGATCTCGGTAAGGCCGCTGACGCCTGTGGTCAGATCGAGGACACGACTCTGCGCTACTCCTGCGACGAGGGTATTTTGATGAGAAAATACGAACGGAATGATCCCGGCCTCGTCGACACCATCGCTGAGTTCAAGGAGTTTACCGCCAAACTGAGAAACGACTGCGCCATCTGGGCAAAATCCACCACCTTGCGTTCAGGTGATGCCTTCGGTCCCGGCACCGGTTGCTTCGCCGGGGTCCAGTACATGCTGTGGCTGTACCCGACCCAGCTCGCCCGCGAGTACGAGCAGGAGCGTTGGCGCAAGGTGGAGAACTTTCAAGCCTACCTCGATGAGCTCGCGTCCACGTGTGCGTCGTTCGGTCCCGGCGGCGAGGGGCTCTGCCGTGACGGCGACGGTGCCGCCCTGGCGGTCATCGCCAATTACAAAGTCGAGGATTTCGAGACCTTGTGTGAGATGGTCCGCGCCGATGTTGCGGCCTGTGTCGCTCAGGCCAAAAACCTAACGAAGCACAACTCCGGTAACCGCTGATCGGACCTGGTGTCCGTTGCTCAGCTCAAATCCCCTGTTTCCCCTGGTCGTGGGGTACTGTTCTCGACCTTGTCGAGAATTTCGGCGGCCTTGTTCGCGATCTTTCCGGCCACTCCACCCTGCTCCCCGATCCTCCGCAGCCCTCCCTCGGCCTCTTCGAGTTTCCTCAAGACAGCATCCTTGATGTCAACGTCCCCATCCCCATCGCGGTCGTTGGCAAGGATGTGTTCCACTGCGGCCTCGTACTCAGCCCGGTCCTGATCGGAAATGGTCTCGATTTCCTCGTGCTCGGGGAGTTCCTCGACGGGGAGGATTCCGTCGTCTTCGTTGCGATCGCTGCTTGACATGTACTCAAACCGTCTACCGCACCCCAACTGGTGCAAGGATCAAGGACTGTCGCACTGTACCACTTCCCCGCCCCTCAACCGTGGAGTCATACCAGCATGCGCACCTTTGCCCGTTTCGTCGTCACCCGCCCCAAATCAGTCCTGACCGCCTGGTTGTTGCTGCTCGTCGCCCTCGGTCTCGCCGCGGGTCTTCTCAAGCCCGCTTTCTCCACCGCCGTTTCCCTCCCCTCCTCCGAATCCGCCACCGGGTTTGCCCTCCTGGAGAGGAGCTTCCCGGGCACCTCCCCTACCGGAGCCCTGGTGTTCACCCATCCTGCCGGGATCGACACCCCCGCTGTTCGTTCGGCCATGGAGGAGATGTTCTCCGCCCTCGCCACCGAGGGTATTTCGGTGTCCTCTCCGTATGATCCCCGCTTCGCTCCCGGTCAGGTATCCCCCGACCGCACGGTGGCGTTCGCACAGTTGGGCACCAATCCCTCCCTGGATCAAGGCGAGTTGAGCAAACTTGGTACCACGATTATCTCGCTGCGTCCCGTTCTAGATGGTCTCGTGGTGGAGGTCTCAGGAGCTGCCTTCGCCGAGTTCCATCCACCCGAGTCCGAGGCCCTCGGGCTCGCCTTCGCCATCATCATCCTGATCTTCTCCCTCGGCTCGGTACTGGCCATGGGACTCTCCGTGCTCTCCGCCCTCATGGGTGTCGCCATCGGCACCTCCCTGGTCATCACCGCCTCACACCTGATCCCCATCCCGGATTTCGCCACCTCGCTCGGTACGATGCTCGGCCTCGCCGTCGGTATCGATTACGCCCTGTTCCTGGTCGCCAGGTTCCGTGAGTTCCGCGCCACCGGCCTGGGGACACGCGAGTCAGTGCTGGAATCCCTGGACTCCTCCGGCCGCGCCGTCTTGTTCGCCGGTATCACCGTGGTCCTCTCCCTGCTCGGCATGCTCTTGATGGGATTGAAGTTCATCTCCGGTCTCGGCCTCGCAGCGGCTATAACCGTATCGTTGTCCCTGGCCGCCTCCTTGACCCTGCTTCCCGCTCTGCTGGTCCTCGCCTCGTCCCGGGTCGAGAACACCCGTAAGAGTGGGGTGCTCGCCTCCGCCCTCGCCGCCCTCGCCCTGGTCGGAGTGGCCTTCTCCATCGAATTGCTGTACCTGGGTCTCCCGGCCGCGCTCATCGCTGCCTCCTTCGGTCGGTTCCTCCCCGGTCTGCGCACCCCGATCTCCCCCCGCCCCCAACCGGTGCTCAACGAGACGTTCTCCTACCGCTGGAGTCGTCAGGTGCAGGCCCGACCGGTTCGATACGCCGCCCTCGCCCTGGCCGTGATGCTGGCATTGACCCTGCCCACGCTCTCGCTGCGCCTCGGCTTCTCCGATGAGGGGAACTTCACCCCGGACACGACGACCCGCCGTGCCTACGATCTGCTCTCTGACGGGTTCGGTCCCGGGTTCAACGGCCCGCTGATCCTCGTCGGCAACCTCCCCGCCGAGTCTCAGGTGCTCACCGATCTGACCACCGCGCTCAGCACCGATCCTCAGGTGGCCTTCGCCACCCCACCGATGACCGACCCGACGAACTCAGCTTTTCGTATGTTGGTCATCCCCAAAACCTCCCCGCAGGACGAGCGCACCGTTGAACTCGTTGGGAGGCTGCGCGACGAGATCATCCCATCCGCGCTCCCCGCCGGCGGGGTCTACGTCACCGGCCCCACCGCGGCCTCCATCGATTTCACCAGTTACCTCGCGGCCCGTCTCTGGCTCTTCATCGCCTCGGTTCTCACGGTATCCTTCCTGCTGTTGTTGGTGATCTTCCGCTCCCTGCTCGTCCCCCTCAAGGCGGTTGCGATGAACCTCTGCTCGATCGCTGCGGCCTATGGTGTCGTGGTCGCGATCTTCCAATGGGGATGGTTCGCCGATCTCCTCGGTGTCGCCCCCGCCCCGATCGAGCCTTTTGTCCCGATGATGATGTTCGCCATCTTGTTCGGCCTCTCCATGGATTATGAGGTATTCCTGTTGTCTCGCATCAAGGAGGAGTACTCGCGTACCAATGACCCCACCGCCTCCGTCGCCGACGGCCTCGCCGCCTCGGCCCGGGTGATCACGGCCGCGGCCGCGATCATGGTCGTGGTCTTCGGTGGCTTCCTCCTGGAGGACGTGCGCGTCGTGAAGCTCTTCGGTGTCGGCCTCTCCGTGGCCGTCCTGCTCGACGCCACCATCATCCGCCTCATCCTCGTCCCGGCCACGATGGAGCTGCTCGGTTCGAAGAACTGGTACCTGCCACGGTTCCTCGATCGGTTGCTGCCGGACGTGAACATCGAAGGCTCCGTCTCGCACCACCGAGATCCAAAACCGGGATCATCCCCAACCCCGCCGCCCGGAGCATAGTGCGCCCAACCCGCCCGCCCAGACCATACCCGCAATGCTGTACCGTCTCCCGTCCCGTTCGATCCTGGTTCTCGCCCTTTTCGCCGTGACGGCCTGTTCATCAGGTTCCGCCTCCCCCGCCTCGGGCACTGAGACCCTGCCCGCGTCAACCGCCCCGGCCCCCTCTGTCCCCACCACCGCCCCCGTGTCCTTCGGTGGTTTCGTGACCGGCGTTGCGGGCCCGACCATCACCGTGCTGTCTCGGACCCGTCCGTACTCCACCTTTGATCTCCTGCTCACCGAGGGCTTCCAGGTGAAGCTCTGGGTCCAAGGTCCCAACAATGAGCGCAACCCAGTCACGGCTGAGTTCACCGCCATCCGCCCCGGGGCGATGATCTCAGGGACCCTGAAGGGTTCCTCCGCGGAGAGCATCGACGTCGAGGACGTTCCCGCCACCTGCTCGGTGGTCTACGGAGAACTCCGCTCCCTCACCCCCACCAGCGTTGCCCTCACCACCTCGGACGGTCCCTCCTCCATCTACCTCGAGGCCGACACCTCCGTCATCGAACGCAGCCTCACCGATGGGTCGGGCCGGGTTGTCGAGGATCTTGCAACGGCAACAGCAGGGTCCCCCGTGGTCGTGCGCGCCTGTGATGCTCTGCCTACGTACGTCGAGATCCTGCGCTGAACTCCCGTCCTCCAGCTACACCCACCAGTGCTTATCCGCCCACGCCCGCACCGCCGGCAACAAGAATCCGATACATGGCCCGGCCACTACCGTGATCACGGCGGTCAAGACGCCGATCGAACCACCAAGCGCCCACCCCACCGATGCACACCCGAACTCCACCCCCCATCGTGCTGCCCGCAGGCTCATTCCCCGCTGATGCAGGGCCAAAGTCAGTACCTCAGTCGGCCCCGCCCCGATGCCGCTCACGATGATAAAGCAGACCCCGAGGTACAAAACCGCCAGAGCGACCGGGACCGCGCCCACCCGTACGCCGATCGGTTCGATGTCGGGCACGATCCTCAACGCGGTGTTGATGATCCAACCGATCCCGAAGAATCCCAGCACCGTGCCCACCCCAGGCCGCACCCCCATCACCCAGGCGACTGACACGAGGACCGCGCCGCTGATCCAGGTCCCCACCCCGGCATCATACCCAATCCTCTCCCCGATGGCCGTGTTCAAAACGTCAAACGGTGCGACCCCGAGGTTCAGCCGGATCAAAACCGTGATCGCCCCACCCACGCAGAGCCAGCCCATGAGGGCCATGACAGCTTGCCGCACCCCGAGTCGCATCCAGTTGCTCAGAACCAGCCCTTCTTACGAAGCTGATAGGTCTCCACGAACTCCTGGTCATTCTTGGTCAGATACGTGATGCCCTCCACGAGCGACACCACCGACCCAAACCCGCAAGTACCCACGGTGAGCAAGATCTGCAGCACCCCCTCTTTCGTGTACCCGAGGTAGAACTTGTGCACCCCCAGACCCCCAAGGAGCAAAGCCAGGATTCCGGCGGCGGTTTTCTTGCACTCGGGCTGTCCTGCCGGTTGGTAGTTGTACCCGGCATTCTGGTACGGCGGCGGTGGGTAATTCGGTTGGTAGTTAGATGGAGTTCCAGGGGTTTCGCTCATTCCCGGTACCGTCCAGTCTCTCAGGTCTGCTGCCAATATCACCACCAGGCCCACTCCCCCGCCCCTCAGAACTCATCGTGGTACGACCTCTCCGGTATCGCACTCAATGAGCCCTGTTTCACGGAGTCGTACCGCACCGTATGACTCTGAACACCCCGTCCCGTGGTGGGCACGGCCGGGATCGAACCGACGAACCTCTTGCCTGTCATGCAAGCGCTCTACCGACTGAGCTACGCGCCCCAGGCTTCCTGACCGTTCCGCCGGCCCCGCAACCGCCCATCAGGTTCCCAATCCAGTTTCCAGAAACTCAACATAAAGATACTCATAGACCTCAGAGATCCAGTGTGGGTGAGGGTTATGGGCCGATAGATTTAGGATGTCTATTCGAACATAAGACAGCTTCAGACTGAGTGTCTGCTAGACCCCAACCCGCTGCTGTGGTACAGGTAGTGGTGGTAGATTGCTCAACTGTCGATCGAGTTATCCAGGCGGTAGTAGACGCCAGTGGGGGTGTCGTCATCAAGTGTAACTGTGGCCGTGACGGAACCGTCTCCGGATATCAATCGGAACGTTCCGTTGTCCAGATCAGTGAACGTTACGGCGTTGATGGCCGCCGCGCTCGACTTGTCCGATGCTCCGTTGAGGGCCCGGTCCTTGGCTTCGTTGAGGTACTCGACCAGTTGACTACCGGTGAGTTGTGTCGGTCGTAGGGCCGGGTTGTCTATTTTTGCTTCGCTGAGCACCTCGACGAACGAGTTTCCAACAGCAACCACAGAGGCTCCCTGGCGAGCATCGGAGAGCTTTGTGCTCACATCGCTAGCAGAGTTCAAGACAAGCACCACGATGCCGATAACGGCAGCACAAGCGGCGATCAACCCGAGAGTTTTGTTCTTAGTCATGTTCAGAATTGTCCCAGCCTCTGCAGCCATGACACTATCTATTGCCCCCGCGCCGGGAACTTAGGCGCTTTCCTCTCAGAGGGGTGCGCACCTAAGTCGCTAGTCCAGTGTGGGTGAGGATTCTGGGACACTGAGGCTTGGCTTTCTAATCGAAAATCAGACGGATTCTAACGCGCCCTCAACACCTGTCTGACCGCAGTCACGTTCGGTGCCAGATCTTCAAGCCGGACGTGTCGAAGGTGCCGACTTGAAACGCTAGAGGTCCTATTCGCCGGCGACGAGCAGGCGGGCCAGCTCTAGCGGGTCAGGTAAACCGCCCGTAGTAGTGCCGAACGCCGAGACGGCTGCTGTCATGGCGTCGTTCATACGCATCACCCGGAGCACTGCCCATGACACCGCCTCCTGTACGGCGGCCGCGTTGCCCGGCAGCACGGCGAGCACACTAGTAATGTGAGAGATCAACGAGGCAACGTCGCAGTCTGTACGCGCGGCATCCTCGTCAAGGTGTAGCAACGCCATCATCTCCGTTAGCTTCTCCTTCGCCGACGGTGTGGTGGATGCCGCTGATGTCGCCTCCTGCGCCGAGGCGGCATCAAGGACTTCGAGTGCTGTCTGACGCAGCGCGCCGCCGATAGTCTCGCTCGACTCCCAGCGCAGCTGTGCCTCCAATACGAGCATCGTCGTGAGCGAGACGGCGCCGAGCAGTTCGATGTCAGTCTCCGAGAGGCCTCGGGAGGCAAGGCTCTCTCGCCACTCATGCATCTCTATCTCGCGGGAGAACTCGTTGGTCTGGATGTCCTCGGCGGCGGCGAGGGACCGTGCGTGGATTGTCGCGAGGAACGCGATACCCATGTCGAGCCCGGTGTCGGCGGACGGGTACTCGATGATGCCGGCGGCGGCGGCGACCCCAGCAAGGACGGCTGTGCGTAGATCGGCCGGATCGGCATCTGCGAGGACGAAGGTCCGGTCGAGGTAGGTCACGACGTGGCTTCCGACCTTGCCGAGCGTGTCTGTCACGAAGGCCGCACCCCATGCGCGTTCGCCGCGCATGAACGCGTCGAACTCTGTCCGCACGTCTGCAGCGCCGCGCAACACGCTCAACACCGATTCGTAGGTAGCTGTCAGAGTCTCCGCGTCATGGTCTAACTGCGCGAACTGCGCGACGAGTCTGCGCAAGAAGTGTGTGTTGTTATCCGCACCAGCAGGCAGTGTCGCCGGCACGCCCTGCTCGTCGTTCTGAGCTACATGGAGTTCACCGTTGATAAAGACTGCCAGGACATAACAAGTCTCACTTATGACCGCCCCTGGTGTGCGGGCCTCGATTCGCCATGGGCGGTCGTCGAACATCTCGAGCACGACGACGTACGGCTCAGGCGTGCCGGGGGAGGAGTCGGTTGCGGGGGTCTGGGAGCTTCTGTGCACGCCCTGAACTGTGCCGACTTCGGTGCTCGGTACACGCCCTGACACAGATCTCAACACACCTTGGCCGCCTTCGGGCGGCCGTTTCGCATTCACCGGACGGTTCGAGGTGTTGGTTCGACCCCGGGAAAGCAGAAGTCCCGGTCTCTGTTTCCAGATTCCGGGACTTCGGTGCTTGGTAGTCACCTACTTAGGTGCTTCCCTCTCAGAGCCCGAGGCGGGGATTGAACCCGCGGCCTACGCATTACGAGTGCGTTGCTCTACCACTGAGCTACCCGGGCATGCTTACCTGAAAACGACAGTCCCGCCTCCCAGACTTTGTCAATCCAAGCCCCCCTCGTAGCTCTCAAGCGCCGTCCAGACCTCGAGCAGGGCCGCCCCCGCCGCCCGTGCCACCAAAACCACCGCGAACACCACAACCGCCATGACCACCCCGAACCCGGCCCAAACCACGCAGCTGGCCAGCAACGAACCGATCAACTGTCGAGGCATGTGGCTTGCAAGGTCGTGGATCAGTTCAGCCACGTAGCCTCGCTTGTCCAGGATTTCTCTGTTCATATTGAAGGACCGTCCCCGGTCCGGATTCCTCCCGCCGCGGGTGTCATCACGACCGCCCCGGGCACAATGTCTGCGCATGTCCCGACCCGCTGAGACCCTTCTCGAGAACTGGCATGACCATCCCCGCCATCCCGAGATCCGCTCCAACCGGGACCTGCGCTGGCTGAACCGCGCCGCCAAGACCGCCGCCCTCGCCGATGGTCGCTGGCGGGTGGGTTGTATCTTGGTCCGCTCCGGCCGGGTGCTCTCCGCCGCGGCGAACTCGGTCCGCAACGACCCCGCCATCTGCGCCGACACCCCGTGGCTGGCCTCCGAGCATGCCGAGATGGCGGCCCTTCGCCTCGCTGGGGATGCCAGCGGAGCCACTGCCTATGTCGCCCGGATTGGTGCCGACGGGAGCTGGCGGCACGCTCAGCCCTGTCTGCGCTGCCAGGCCCGTCTCACCGAGCTCGGTATCCACGCCATCTGGACGAGCGACCCCGAGTACATCGCCACCCCGCACTCCCGCCACCGCCGCTTCGTGAAGTGAGACCGCACCCATCGACCCGGTAACGCAGACGGGGACCTCGACAGATGTCAAGGTCCCCGTAGGCCACGTAATTGCTCAGCGAGCGACGATGGCATCGACGACGTCGGCAGGGAGGGTCTCCCCGTACAAGACGACCGTTCCGTCGTTCTTGATGTACGACGTTGCGGCCCCGGCGGGCACCAAGGTCTCCGTGCCGAGTTTGTCTCGGTACGAAACAGTCTTGGTGACGCTGCCGTGGTTCTCGGACTTCCGGACGATCGTCCAGGTCGATCCATCGGTGCTGCGCATTTCGGTGATGGTGTTCATGGTGTACTCCTCTCTCGCACTCGGCGAGCGGTCGGGTTGCTTGTCTGATGGGCGGTGAGCCTGTCCTCAACCGTTCAAGGGGGATCTTGAAATGCTAGGCTCATGGGTGGACGCGGTTTCCCACCCTGGCCCCCGGGTACTCGACCCGGACCGTCCACCGCATGAGCATCAATAAGACCCGCGGGTTCCTCTACACGCTCGCTAAACTGCTCGGGGATTACCAGGCCGTGCGTAAGGGTAAAGTCGGCCGTCGGATTGCCCGTCGGGCCTCAGGCCGGGCCACCTCTAAGGCGCTGTCCAAGCTGTTCCGCTGAGCGGTATCCCGGGTGTGCGGCCGGCCCCGGTCTGCGCACCGGTCCTGTGAGCACCAGGCCGTGCTTCGTTTCCGGAAGGACGCCTGCCCGCTACGGTGGGTCCAGGTCGCAAGAACCCTTGCCGACCAACCCCCGCCGTCTCACAGAGATTCCCAACCACACCCCAAGGAGCACCCATGTCCACCACCAGCACCCACCCATCCAGGTTCTTCCAGGTCTTCGTCTCACCCGAGACCGATCCCGTCCTCGCGGCCGCTGACCTCGGCCCGCACCGCGCGGTGCAGCTGATCCCGGTCTCGATCTCCGCCTCCCTGATCGCCGATCATCTGGCCCGGACCCTGCGTTCCAAGGGAGCAGTGGTCTCGATCACCCGCCCGCTCGCCGAGGGGACCGACATCTCCTCCGCCGCCACCATCGCCCGGGTGTAGGCCCCGCCGGCAAATCCTGTCCGGGCCTTGCAGCCCGCGGGTTTGGCAGCACCGTAGGTGGCATGCAAGACCAGGACTTCTCTCACATCATCGATCGCTCCACCATCAACGACGTCGACGCCATCTTGGCGGTTCCGCTCACATCCCCCACAGAGGTCCTGCACGCGGTCTCGAACGACGCCGCGACGATCTTCACCTGGGATTACTCCCTCGCCCGCCCGAACCTGCGCAAGCTCTACGAGAAAGCCAAGGTCGGGCAGTGGAACGTCTCGACCGATCTGCCCTGGTCCACCGAGGTCGACCCCGAGCGGGCGATCGCGATCGATCAAGCCCAGCTCGGCACGGGACTGGACACCTCGATGTACGCCGGCACCCCCGTGGCTTCCTGGGGCGAGAAGGAGTGGCTCGAGTTCGGCATTGAGGGCCGCCGCTGGATGCTCTCGCAGTTCCTCCACGGCGAGCAGGGAGCGCTCATCTGCACCGCGAAGATCACCGAGACCGTGCCGTGGTACGACGCCAAGCTGTACGCCAGCACCCAGGTCGTCGACGAGGCCCGCCATGTCGAGGCCTTCGCCCGCTACCTGGACGAGAAACTCGGCGGCGGCTACCCGGTGAACCCCCACCTCCGCCTCCTCCTGGATGACATCGTGAAAGATTCGCGCTGGGACCTCACCTACCTCGGCATGCAGGTCATGGTGGAGGGTCTCGCCCTCGCCGCCTTCGGTTTCCTGCATCAGATCACGAGCGAACCGCTGCTCCGTCAGATGCTGAAGTACGTCATGAGCGACGAGGCCCGTCACGTGGCCTTCGGCGTCTTGAGCCTGCAAGAAGTCTACGCCGAGATGTCCGACGCCGAGGTGCTCGACCGTCAGCAGTTCGCCTTCGAGGCGAGCCTGCGCATGCGCGATCGGTTCCTGCAGCAGGAGGTCTGGAACCACATGGGTGTCGACCCGAAAAAGATGGTGCCGTTGATGCTCCAAGACCCCTCGCGCCGCCTCTTCCAGCAGATGCTCTTCGCCAAGATCGTCCCGAACTGCAAAAAGCTCGGCCTCCTCGACCGCAACGACGGCTGGCTGCGCCATCGTTTCGAGGAGATGGGGGTCATCGAGTTCGAGCACCTCGAGGACACCGGGGAGGAGTACACCAAGTTCGCCCTCGACGCCCCCACTCCGGTCGAGGCCTGATTACTTCTTCTTGCTCTTTGTGCTGCGTTTGGCCGGTTTGACCGGCTCCTCGGCCCCTTGCCGCGCCACTTCAGCCAAGATCTCCTCCTGTCCGAGTGGGACGCCCTTGTTCAGCTTCCATACCAAGATGCCGCAACCCTTCTGCCGTGGGCTCTTCCATGAGTCGCATCCGTAGAACTTCGGCCGCTCGACGATGCTGCCGCCGCATCTCGGGCACTCCACCAGCACCGTCTTCTCCTTCTGGTTCGTCACCCCGGCTGCGAGCATCGCCGCGGCCGCTTCTGCATCCACCGAGCTCCCGTCAGGATTCGTCTTCCAGATCGCATATCCGCACCCGGTCTCTTTCGGGCTCTTCCACGAGCTGCATCCCCAGCCCTTGCTGCGCTCCACGACCTCCTCTTGGCACCGGGGGCATTTGCCGAGCACGACACGCTCCATCCTCTGGCCCACCGTGATCTCTCCCTTGCGGACCTTCTCGATGAATTCGGCAAGGTGCTTCTCGGTCTGCTTCTTCCCGTTCTGGTCGCGCCAGAAAACGAACCCGCACCCCGGCTCCTCCTTGCTCTTCCATGAGCTGCATCCCCAGGCGATCTTGCCCAGCACCACCGTCCCCTCACACCCAGGTTGCGGGCACTTCCCGAAGCTGCGCCGCCCCGCCTGGAGGTCAGCCGGAGTCTTGCCGGCAAAGCTCTCAACCACGTCGCGCACGAAGTCTCTGACCGCGGTCCCAAAGCCCGCCCGGCCTCCCGCCGCCTCGTTCTGCCCGAGTTTCTCGATCCGCCGCAGCCGCGCCTCCCACTCCCCAGTCAGGTCCGGCCTGACCAGCGGGTGCTCACCGAGCGCGACGATCAACCCCCGACCCTTGTCGGTCGCGACCAGCGCCCGACCCTGCCGCTCGACGTAGCTCCGCTCGATGAGGTTCTCCACGATCGCCGCCCTCGTGGCCGGGGTCCCAAGCCCGCGTTCCTTCATGGCCTCGGCCAGTTCCTCGTCATCGACGAACCTCCCGGCGGTCTCCATGGCACCGAGCAGACTCGCCTCGTTGTACCGCGCCGGCGCTTTCGTCATCTTCTCATGGGTCTTCGTCGACCGCACGTTCGGGGTCTCCCCCTGGTGGAGCTCGCACAAGGTGCTGTCCTCCTCCTTGGTCTCGCCATCATCACCCTCGGCCTCCTTCTGTTTCCCGGTCTGCTCCGGCCAGGCCAGCCTCCAGCCCGCATCGAGCTCACGCCGCCCGGCGGCCCGGAACCACTCGACCTTGCTCGCCGTCTGGACCTTGACCCAGGCCACCGTGCGCTCGAGCACCTGAGGTGTCATGAGCGCGGCGAGGAATCTGCGGGCCACGAGTTCGTAGATTCGTTTCTCGTCCTCGCTGAGCTTGCCAAGGTCATGCTGTGAGTCCGTCGGGATGATCGCGTGGTGGTCGGTCACCTTGGCATCGTTCACGACCCGTTCCGGTTTGAGGTTCGCCGCCACGGCATCCGCCGCGGCCGCGAGCTCTGGTACCGCGCTTTTCACCACCCCGACGAGGCCTGCCAGGGTGGAGGCCATGTCGGACGTGATGTACTGCGAGTCCGTTCTCGGGTAGGTCAGGTACTTGTGCGATTCGTACAGGGCCTGTGCCGCGGCCAGGGTCCTTGCCGCGCTCATGCCGTAGCGTTTGTTCGCCTCCCGCTGCAGGCTCGTCAGGTCGAAGAGTTTCGGGGGTTGGACGTTCTCGTTCTTGATCTCCACGCTCTCGATCTCCCCCGCCGCCGCGACCTTGACCGCGAGTGCAATCCGCTCGGCCTCCTCCTTCTTCTCGAGCCGGTCGAGCACCTCCCCCTCCCGTCCAGATCTCCACCACGCGGTGAACGTCCGCACCGGGCCCTCGAGCACGAACTCCGCCGACACCTGGTAGTACGGGACCGGCACAAAATTCTCGATGCTCAGGTCCCGCTCGACGATGAGCGCCAACGTCGGTGTCTGGACCCGCCCGATCGAGAGCAAAAAGCGGTCCCCTCCCAGCGTCGTCGAAGCAGCCCGGGTCGCGTTCATGCCGACCAGCCAGTCCGCCTCACTGCGGCAGCGTGCCGCGGCCTCGAGTCCGGCGTACGCACCGGAGGGTTTGAGTTGGTTGAAGGCCTCCACGATCGCCCCCGAGGTCATCGAGTTGAACCAGGCCCGCTCCACCGGCTTGCTGCTCTTGGCGTACTGATAAATCAGGGCGAAGATCAGTTCACCCTCCCGTCCCGCATCACAGGCGTTGACGATGCCGACCACCTCGGCCAGGTTGATCAGTCCGGCGATCTCCCGGAGACGTTCCCCACCCCGTTGGTCCCGTGGCTGGTAGGCGTACCGCTCCGGGACGATCGGCAGGTCAGCGTACTTCCAGGTCTTGTACTTCGGGTCATACGTCTCAGGTGGGCTCATCTCCACCAGGTGTCCCGCTGCAGCGCAGACCCACCAGCTCCCTGATTTGTACCCCCAGGAGGTCTTCTCGAACCGCTCCAGGGTGCCAAGCGCCGCCGCGACGTCTCCCGCGACCGATGGTTTTTCGCAGATGATCAGCTTAGCCACGCTCACCTACCGTCCAGCCCTTCTCGATTGGGGCAGCAACCACACACTCTCCGTTTCTTCCATGCACTCAGCGCTCCTCACCGCACGGTCCTGGTCGTGCCCCAGAATCTCCTGAAAAGCATCTCCATCGCCTCGGCGGTCCTGGTCGTCGGCATCGCCGCTCTCCTCCTCGGTGGTCTCCCGACCCCCCTCCCGGCCGGCGTGGCGGTGCTGTGCTTCCTGTTCGTGGCCCTCGCCGCGATCTCCAGGGACCTGTTCCGTTTCTCACCCGCCGCCCTCGTGCTGCTCGCCTTCACCGAGGGGTCTTCTGGGTACACCCTGGTCGCAGCTGCCCTCGCCGTCCTCCTCGTCGCTCTCACTCTGCACCTCACCAGCAATCCGGCCTCCCCGCTCGCGCCCGTGGTCTCCATGCTGCTTGCCTCCACCACAGGGTTCATGGTCTTCGCCGCCACCCCCATCGCCGTCTTCGTCGCCGTCTCCGCCTCGTTGCTCACTGCCTCCTCCGTCTCTCGTGTCCTCTCCGCCTCGATGTGGTCCTTCGCTGCCTCGCTCTGCGCCGGTGCGATGTTCCTCGCCTCCGTCCCCGTCCTGGCCTACTCGAGCGAGCTCCCAGCCGTCCTGGCGGTCTCCCTCATCGTCGGCCTGGCCTTCCTCGTGCTGTTGGTGGTCTCGGTGCGCAGAACCGGCACCCCGGCCAAACTGGCCACCGCCGCCCTTGCCGCGGTGCTTTTGACCCTGCCAGTCGCCTTCACCTCCCCCTCCTCCGACAGCGACCTCGCCACCGGACTCTCGGCCTCCCCCAACCTCGAGGAGTGCGCCGCCCTCGGCGGCGATACGATCAAGTCCGTCGAGTGCTACTCCGCGGTGCTCATCGACGAGTACCGCACCAACGGCCTGCCCGCGACGATCCGTCTCGTCGAGCGAGCCTACACCGCCCCCATGCCTCTCGGCCCCCACTTCGCCGAGAACTGCCATGAGTCGCTCCACTTCCTCGGTAAGGCGACGGCTCTGTCCACGACCGGTGAGATCCGTGATGTCATCTCCGAGGGGACTGACATGTGCTCCGCAGGGTTCGGTCACGGCATCTGGGAGATGGCGTACGGCTCCATGTCGACCGAGGCACTCGTCCAGAAGGTTCCCACCATCTGCCGCGGCTGGGAGGGCCTCAACCGTTCCGCTGAGGGTTCCTCCGGTATCGGCTGTCGGCACATCCTCGGCCACACCCTGGCCACCCGGTACCGCACCCACATCGAGGACATCGCCGCTGTCTGCTTGATCCGCGATCCGGATGCGGACCCGAACAGCGAGCTGACCCAGGACGAGACCATCTCGCAGAACAACTGCCTCGCCGGGTTGTTCATGGAGAACTTCTTGGACCTCAACCGTTTCCGCACCACCGACGTCGATGCCGCCCACCCGTTCACCACCTGCGAGCACCCCAAGATCGCCGCGGACAGCCGTTTGCTGTGGGGGTGCTACAATGAAGTTGGTGCGATGGTGGTTCCCTGGTCGGATTTCGATCTGAAGAAATCTCTTGAGGCCTGCCGGGATCAGGTGAAGAAGTTCTCCATCCCCGAGTTCGTCGAGGTCTCTTGCTACGACTCCATCACCCGTTCCATCGGCCCGGCCATCGACCGCGACCCGGCCTCCATGCAGAAGGCCTGCTCCGGGATCACGGATCCCCGCCTGCTGACGTACTGTGTCACCGGCATCGCCGCGGTCCTGGCCTTCGACTCGAACGACATCGCTGCCGCCCGCAACCTGTGCTCCGCCGTGCTCACCACCCCGACCGCGGCCGAGACCTGTCTGAAGCGGGTCGAGGAGATCTCGCAGTCCCTTGCGGCCTCAGAAGTCGCTGGCGACGGGGACTCCACCGCCTCGACCACGGATGACTCCGGTCCGACCCAGCCCTGAGCCTCTGTGCCACCACCTCCCACCCCGACACCGTACCTCGGTATGAACGCCTCTCAGGATTCGAAGAACACCAAGCCCGCCTCGAAGCTGCCCACCCCCGCGGTGGCAGTACTCGTCTCTCTCGCCGCCCTCGCCGCGGCCTTCGGAGCATTCAAGGTGACCACGACCCTGGTCGCCCCCTCCTCCGACCCCTGCCAGGAGGCCAAGGACGAGATCATGGCCATCAAGGAGATCGCCCCGGATGGCGCCACCATCGACTCCCGCCCGGATCTCTCCATCCGCCTGACCAAGGCCGGTGAGGGTATCTACAACAACTGCCAGTACCGCGACGGCCGAGAGTTCGAGATGTCGGTGGTCGAGCCCTGGCTCGGTCTCAGCGATCCGACTGCCACGACGCCGGCACCGGATGGATCCACACCGAGCTCAGTCCCCGCCGATGGGACCTCTCCTGCCACGAGCGAGGCCCCAGCCACCACCGCACCAGCCACCGGCGGCTGATTCCCCGGCTGACCCCTCTCTGGTCGAACCCTCTCTGGTCGTACCAAGGAGTTCTCGCGCCTGGCTCGGATCTGTGTGCTGCAAGAACGCTCAACGCAAGACTCTCAAGGTTGAGGTCAACTGGTCTGTCTACATCTGTGTGTCTGTGTCCGTGCCCGGCCCGCGCTCGGAGTCTAGGTGGATGAATCCATCATCCCCAGACCTGCTTCAAACTGAGTCTACTTGAATTCCCAGCGGATTTCCAGCGAGACGGTCACGTTCTGGGTCCCGAGATCGATCACCGTCTCAGCCTTCTCAGACACTGCTCCATCAGCCCGGCTCATGACCGGCCCGACCGAGTAGTTTGGGGTCTCGTTCATGTAGACCACCTCACCCAGTTCCACGCCGAGCAGTTCGGCGTACTCCTCAGCCTTGGCGCGGGCCTTCTCGACGGCATCCTTCCGCGCCTCTTGCAAGCTCTTCTCGGTGTCGACCACGACAGGGTAGGTGGAGTTGACGGAGACTTTCGATCCCCCTGCCGCCACAACCGCGTCCACGATCTTCCCGGCGTTCTCGGCATCCTCGATGAGGATGTCGAAACCCTGCACGGCGCGGTACCCGATCAGCACCTGACGGTTGTTGTCGTAGCTGTACTCCGGGCTCACGCTGACGCTCTGGGTTGAGATGTCCTGCTCATCAATGCCGTTCTCCTTGAGTGCCGCGCGCACCTCCTCAGCGGCCGAGCTCACCTCGTTCAGCGCGGTCTCGTTCTCTGTGGACATCGACATCACCGTGAGGTTGAGCCGCACAGAGTCCGGCACCACCTTGGCCTCACCGGTGGCCTGGATGGTGAGGCCACTGGGAAGCTGACCACCCTCGGACCTGACGTTGATCGTGTCCGTGCAGGAGCTCAGCACCGCGATCAGGGCAAGCACTGCCCCGGCCTTGGTGAGTCTGGTCATTCGGTTCGAGAGGTTCGAGGTGGTCATGCAAGCAACTGTCGACCCTCTGCCCGGTTCTGCACAGGTTTTCTGCGACTCTCTACAAGATTTGCAGCCTTCTTTACCTAGACCTCGTCTGCCTTACGTCAGGTTCCGGCCGAGGTCTTGGAGGATCGCTTGGTAGGCCGCGTTGATTTCCTGGGTCCTGCGCGTCGCCTCGGCCACGTTCCCTCCGGCAGCCTGGACTCGGTCAGGGTGGTTCCTCAAGATCATCTCCCGGTGCCTGGCCTTCACCTCTTTCAGCCCTGCCCCCGGTTGAAGGCCGAGCGTCCGGTACGGATCCACCTCGCCTCCCTCCCCTCTGGGCCGCCGCGTCTCTCTCCGCTCTCCGCCGTTTCTGTACCCGCCCCCCTGAGACCTCATGCTGCCAAGGATGTCCTCGACCTTCACATCGAGACCGAACTCCACGATGAGTGCCGCGATCTCCCTCACCGCCCCCGCATCCACCCCACCCGTCTCCTCCACCGCCCTGCCAAGCAACCTCAGGTACGCCAGGAGAACTTCCGGTTCCACCCCGTCGAGCACGGCCTCACCCTGCACACCCAGGCCGAGCAGGTGCTCTCTCGGCACCTCCCCGCCCAGCAAGGAGTGTTCCGCGAACTCAACCGCGATGACCCCGATCGCCGGCCGAGATGTCGCCCGTCCGACCCGTCCTGCCGCCACGAGCAGTACCGAGACCAGGTTGCGTTCCTCCCCGGTCAGGTAATCCTTCCCGATCTCGTACCGCATCAGGTCCACCCCGCTCACCGCGCCGAACCTGCGCAGCGCCGACCTCCGCGGGAGCAGCCCCCGCCACAGATTCCCGATCACGACGCCAGGTGTCGTCAAGCCCCAGGGAAAACTCCACCACCCGAGCAGGAGGTTCACCATCGCAACCTTCCAAGTCTCCCCCGCTACGCATCCTCGACACCCGACTGACCACTGGGTGCCTAGTTCGCAGTACGCGATCTTGCCCCGGATGGTTTTGAGTTCCGCCGCGACCTCGACGCCCCTCTCTTGGCAGACCGGGCACTGCGCCTCAAAGCTCCCTGGTTTTCGTCGCTCCGCTGCTCTGTCTGTCCCCACGCCCGCCTCGGACCAGAACGTCTCCGTCCAGACCATCCCGTCCCACCAGCACAGCCTCCCCGCATGTCGTGGGTCGAGAAACCACCCGGCCTCCCCGTTGTTCGGCCCGCTCGGTCTGCTTCTGCGCAGGTCCTCCTTCTCCCGCGGCAGCGGTTCCCGTTCTGCCCGCCCCCGTAGCCCAGGATCCCGCCAGACCTGGTTCGTCCAGGCCCCCCCATCCCACCAGCGCAGCACCCGTTGGGGTCCGTGTTCAGCAACGAACCACCCCTCCCGCCCTGCCTGGGGCCGAACCGGTCGCGCCTTGGTGAGCTCCGCCACCTCACTCCGCAGGGGTCCTCTTCGCATCAAAAACACCCATCCCAGGCAGGACCGACACCACACGCAGTTTGCATGATGATGAGTGTCTCCATTCAGAGACCTGGTTCACCGAGGCCCTCTCCGGCATTCGCCCTACCGTCTCGCATCGTGAGAACCACCGAGGGAGAACTTCAGCACCCCAAATCTGGCGTCCACCCGGGCTGAAATGGTTCAACAATGAGCACGTACTTAGGATTTGTCATCGGCTGGACCATCGGCCAGGCCATTACCTATCTGATCAGTATGTGGGTCATGGGTAAGTGTGGTCTCTGACCGGACAATTCCACGATTTCGCTCACTGGTTGTTTCTCAAGCACCGTCTTCTGGGTCCTCTCCCGGAAGGCAGTGTTCTCCGTTAGCCGCCGCCGCGCTGCGTCCGCTCAGCCGAGGTACTTCTTGAGCTGCTGGTACTGTTCCCAGCGCCGGACCCGGTCTTCTTGGACCATGGCCTCGATGCTCTCGGTCCGCTCCGTTCGGCTCCGGTCCACGATGTCTTTGATCCTCGGGCAGCTCGCATAAACCTTCTCGTACCGTTTGAGCGGGATGGTGAGCGTCGTCACCGGTCCCTCGCAGGTCACATCTGCGAGCTGGAAGTACCGCAATCGGTGGGCGTACAGCTCCCCGACGACCCCGCCTTTCTCGATGGTCCCGGTCGTGCCGCTGCCCGCCTCGAACGAGGCGCGTCCCTCGATGATGATGTGCACGGCCTCGCCGTTCGCCCGGAGTCTCGCCAGGTGCGTGCCGTCCGCATGCCTCATGACCCGGGCATGCTTGGTCAAGATGCTCGTCTCGTCTGGACCGCACCCCAGCGTCTCAGCCGCCTGCGCGATGGCACTCCGCTCCTCGCGGCTCTTGTACGGGTTGATGCTCATGCTTCAATACGGTACTCACCACCCCTCTCGCCGACACAGGTATTTTCGGTGATTTATGCCACCTTTTACGGGTTTTTCAGCCCTGGTTCGGTCTTCTCCGCCCGCCAGACGTTGATCTCCGCACCCAGGATGATGCCGCTCGCGAAGATATAGGTCCACCAGATCAAGGCCATCACTGCCCCGATCGAACCGAACACTGCGTTCGCGTCAAAGAGACTGAACCATCCCCGCAGCACCCGCGAAGAAGCCTCACCGATCGCAACCGCGATCACCGCTCCCGGTATCTGCCTACCCCAGGCGTTCTCCCCCCGCGGCGCCCTCCCGTACAACCAGGCCAGGTACAAGACCGCAAAGGCATACCCGAACAAGCTCGAGGTCCATTTGGCCAAGGTGCTCACCCACCCCGGCCCGTAGGCGGCGAGAGCGATCCGTCCTCCCGCCCCGATGGCCAAGATTGCCGTTGCGATCGCCACGATTGACACTCCGGCCAACCCCACACCGACCGCACGAGCCCCCAGCCACCCCCTGCGTTCCCCAGGCTCGCGGTTGTAGATGACATCGAGGGACCCGACGAGGGAGACAAGGACTCGGCTCGCCCCGTAGAACGCCGCGAGGAGCCCGAGGGTGATCGCTGTTCCGTTGGTGTCCGCGAACAGCCCGCGGACCACCTCCAGCACCGGCGTGTTCTCACCCAGGATGCGGGTGATGTGCCGTTCGAAGAAGAGCTCTATCTCCCAAGACAGCTTCACACCGGCAACCGCCTCGACGACCCCTAAGCCAGCCGCGGCCACGAGTAGCAACGGGAGGACCGAGAGCAGGGCGAACAAAGTCATCTCCGCCGCCATTGCCCCACCTCGGTGCAGGCACCACCGACGGTAAAGTTCTCGCAGGGTCCTCACGAATCTGGACCGTCTCAACTCACCCCCCGGCCGCACTCCCGGCCCCGTATGTGCTGGTCATCCACCATGGAACCATGTATCCGCGTTGCCCGGGTGGCGGAATCGGCAGACGCGGCGGACTCAAAATCCGTTGCCTTCATCGGCGTGTGGGTTCAACTCCCACCCCGGGCACCAGAAAGTATCGACTGACCCCGCCCCAAGTGGCACCCCTCGGCGTGCCGGGAACCGTACGGGTTGACGCTATGCCCACCGATTCCCGCCGCCCCCGGTTCGCACCGCTCCTCCTCGTTCTCGCCGCCGCCCTGCTCGCGTCCTGCTCTTCAAGCACCGTGTCTGAGCCAACCACCGCCCCGGCCGCACCCGTCTGGCCGTCTCTCGTGATCGGAAACAGACATCTGTGCTCACTCGATCCGGACCGCGTTCTCGAGTGCTGGAACAGCACATCCAGCGCCTCCGCTGGCACAGCCCTCGGCGCTGGGTCGTATGACCCGATAACAAAGTTCATCCACCCCCGCGGTCTGGGCCCAGTCGTCATGGCTGATGCCGGCGACTTGCACACCTGCGCCCTGACCCCCACCGGTTCAGTGATGTGTTGGGGGTTGAACATGCACGGAGAGGTTGGGGATAAAAGCACCACCGACAGGCTGTACCCTACCGAGGTTACCGGTGTCGGATCTACCATCTTCGTAACCGCCGACGATTCGCACACCTGCTCCTTGAACGATACCGGGTCCGTCTGGTGCTGGGGCGAAATCGCTCTCGGTTCTGTCTTCCGTTCCGAGGTCCCCACGGAGCTACAAAAGGTCCCCGGTGCCGTCTCCGTCTACGCCGGGTTTGAGTTTTTCTGCGCACTGCTTGCTGACAAAACAGTGCAGTGCTGGGGCAACAACGAGGTCGGGCAGCTCGGGGACGGAACGACATCCCCACGCAAAACCCCCCGTGCGGTACTCGCCGTCGCCGATGCAACCTATCTCACCGTCGGGCACCATCACGCCTGTGTGCTGCTTGCTGACAAAACGGTGCAGTGCTGGGGCGGGTCCGG